>Ga0307372_10003791_pt1 | contig 23862 bp, 19 predicted proteins | sample OX1MG_FD_202533 | JGI IMG/M metagenome (GOLD analysis project Ga0307372, IMG submission 202533) | Soil microbial communities from Risofladan, Vaasa, Finland - OX-1 | ecosystem: Environmental > Terrestrial > Soil > Coastal area > Acid sulfate soil | place: Finland: Risofladan, Vaasa | collected...
ATTGTGACGGTGGCGGGCAACGGCTCGCCGGGTTCCGCGGGGGACGGGCAGGCGGTGCTGGCGGCGGCCATTCACGGGCCGTACGGGCTGGCGTTTTACAACCCGTCGCCGGGGGGCGCCTCGCCGCTGGCGAATCTGGGCGACCTGGTGTTTTCAGACTATTTCAACAACCGGGTGCGCGCCGTCGAGAGCGGGCTGGCGGTGGAGAACATCAAGAACCCGGTGCGGCAGGGTTACACGTCGCCGGCGCCAACGACGGCGAGCGATGCAACGCTGGTGACGGTGGAGAACGACGGCAATGCGGCACTGGACCTGACGACGCTGGTGGCCGGAGTGAACACGCAGATGGGGGCGCAGGCGATTACGGGGTTGACGCTATGCGATCCCAACGGGAACGTGTCGCTGGCGACGGGGGCGCAGTGCACGGTGGAGCCGATTTTTGCGCCGGCGGGTTCGCCGCCGCTGGCTTCGGCGTCAGTGGCGGAGACGGGCAACATCGACGTGAACAACGATGTGGTTTCGGGGACGGTGGCGGCCAATTCGCCGCTGACGATCACGATCAACGGGACGGCGACCAAGGTGAACCCGACCCAGGTGGCGCTGACCTCCGCCCCGAATCCATCGACGTTCGGGCAGGGCGTGACGTTCACGGCCACGGTGACGATCGTTTCCGGCAGCGGCACGCCGACCGGGACGGTGGATTTCTTCGACGGGGCAACCAAGCTGGATGCGACGGCGGTGACGATCAGCGGAGCCGGGGTGGCGACGTTTTCGATTTCGACGCTGACGGTGGGCGTGCACAACATTACGGCAACCTACAACGGGGACGCCAACGACAGCACGAGCACTTCCAACCCATTGCAGCAGACGGTAAACGAGGGGACGGCGACGGCGCTGGCATCGAGCGCGAATCCGTCGGCGCTGGGCAGCGCGGTTACCTTCACGGCTACGGTGACGGCGCCCAACGGCGGCGGGGTTCCGCTGGACGGCACGGTCATGTTCTTCGACAACGGCAACGCGCTGGGGCCGGCGGTCAGCCTGGGCGCGGGAGGCACGGCCACATTCGCGACTTCCACCCTGGCGAACGGGGTGCATCCGATCACGGCCGTGTACAGCGGGGACGCGGGGAAATTCATCGACGGCAGCACCAGCGTGGTTCTGAAGCAGGATGTGCTGGCGGCGGCCACGGTGGTGTTGAGCGCGCCCACGCCGAATCCTTCGACCTACGGCACCGCGGTAACGCTTACAGCGACGGTGACCTCAAGCTCTTCGACGGCGCCGACGGGTTCCGTGGATTTTTACGACAGCGGAAAGAAAATCGGCACCGGACCACTGAGTGGAAGTGGGATGGGCACGCTGGCGATTCAAACGCTGGGGGTGGGAACGCACACCCTCACGGCATCGTATGCGGGCGACACCAACGTAGGGCCGGGCACCTCGAACCCGCAGTCGTTGACGGTAGATCCGACGCAGACCAACACCACGGTTTCGGCATCGCCGGTGCCGGGGATAGCGGGCAAGCCGGTGGCATTCAGCGCCACGGTTTCGATCCTTCAGGGGTCGGCCACGGTCACCGGGAAAGTGACGTTCACGGCGGGCGCTTCCACGCTCTGCCAGGGCGCGGTGGGCAGCGGCGGCAAGGCCACCTGCAATGCCACGCTGACGCCGGGGAATTATTCCGTAGTGGCCAATTATGGCGGCGACAGCAACGACAACGCCAGCGTATCGGCGGCGTTGCAATACAAGGTGATCCAGGCAACGACAAAGGTCGCGCTCACTTCCAGCGCCAGCCCGGCGCAGGTGCTCACGGCGGTGGTGTTCAAAGCGGTGGTGAGCGGCAACGGCGGCACGCCCACCGGGCAGGTGACGTTTACGGTGGACGGCTCGGGGGTGAACACGCAGACCATCGACGCCACCGGCACGGCCAGTTTCAGCGACTCTTCGCTGGCGGTGGGAATGCACCAGGTGGTGGCGACCTATAACGGCGACACCGACGACGCGGGCAGCAGTTCGAGCGCGTTGATCGAGGTGATCGGCGCGATTCCAACGGTGACGGATCTGGGCGCATCTTCTACGGGCGGAGCGACGCCGCAGGCGATCCTGGTGGCGACGACGCTGGGCGCGACCGGACCTACACCGACGGGCACGATCACGTTCACGAACGGTACGACGACGGTGGGGAGCTCGGCGCTGGATTCGAGCGGGGTGGCCACCCTGACGCCCGATCTGCCGCCGGGCAACTACAACATCGTGGCCCATTACGGCGGCGATGCGCTGCACAGCCCTTCGTCTTCACAGGCGGTCAGCATCACTGGGACGGCCGTGGGCTTCAGCATCGCGGTGGCGCCACCGACGCTGAACCTGGTGTCAGGGCAGAACGGCACGCTGACCATCACCATCACAGCGACCAGCGGCTTTTCCGACACCATCGGTCTGGGCTGCCTTTCGCTGCCGGCGTCGGTCAACTGTCATTTCTCGTCCAACGGCGTGAAGGTGGGCAGCGGGCAGGCGCAGACGGTGCAGCTCACCGTCGATACCAACGCCCCCCTGAGCGGCGGGCAATCGGCCAGCATTGCCGGCTCAAAGGGCGGGCTTTCGCTGGCCGGCCTTGGGGTGCCGGCAAGCCTGCTGTTCGGATTCGTTTTCTGGCGGTTCCGGCGGCGTCACGCGGGATTCCTGCTGGGAGCGCTGGTGGCGCTGCTGGGCGGAGCGTTGTCGCTGTCAGGCTGTGGCGCCAGTTTCAGCCAGATCACCGCAGCGCCAGGCACGTACACGATCCAGATCAGCGGCGTGGGGGCGAGCTCGAACATTTCGCACTATCAGAACGTTACCCTCACGGTGACGAAGTGAGTGGTTAGTGGTTAGATCGGGCGATTGGGCGATGCGAATAAAATGACAGGAAATCAATGAGAATTTTTGCCGATGGGAAGGATGGCGCGGAAGCCGGTGCGCGGTTGGGCACATGGGGCTTGCTTTTGCTGGCGCTGACGACGCTTTGCCTTGCTGCTCCGGGACGCGCGGCGGCGCAGGCGGCCGAGAGCGCCGATGCCGGCAGCGCGCGGCTTGCGGTGGGCGGCGGAGGGTCCGGGTTCACGCTCGGTTACGGCAACCGCAGGATGCTGGCCGCTACGGCCTGGGTGGACGGGGATACGATCCGCGGTCTCGGCGTGGAGGGCGAGGCGCACTGGGTCGATTTTCACCAGACCGCGAATGTGCACGCCGAAACCTACCTGGGCGGGCTGCGCTACCACTTCAACCTCGGGCGCACCCAGCCTTACCTGAAAGTGCTGAGCGGTCTGGGGCACTTCAATTTCTCCTACAACTATGCGACCGGCAGGTATTTTGTGGTTGCGGGCGGCGGTGGGCTGGATTACAAGCTGAACCGCCGCTGGATTGTGCGCACCGATTTCGAATACCAGGACTGGCCGCAGTTCACCTACGGGGCAATGAACTCGCTGGGGGTGACGGTGGGGGTGCGGTTCCGGATTTTCTGATTGGGGGCTGGGTTCGGGGGGCGACGGAAAAGCGGATTCCCTGCGGGAATGACAGAAAGAAAGGCAAGAGCAAAGACAAAGGCAAGAACAAAGACAAGAGCAAAAGCAAGAACAAAAGCAAGAACAAAAGCAAGAACAAAAGCAGATTCCCTGCGGGAATGACAGAAAGAAAGGCAAGAGCAAAGACAAAGGCAAGAACAAAGACAAGAGCAAAAGCAAGAACAAAAGCAAGAACAAAAGCAAGAACAAAAGCAAGAACAAAAGCAAGAACAAAAGCAAGAACAAAAGCAAGAACAAAAGCAGATTCCCGGAGGGAATGACAGAAAGAAAAGCAAGAGCAAAAACAAAGGCAAGAACAAAGGCAAAGGCAAGAACAAAGACAAGAGCAAAAGCAGATTCCCGGAGGGAATGACAGAAAGAAAAGCAAGAGCAAAAACAAAGCAGGTTCTTGCTTTGCTTCGCCGTGTTCTAACTTTGCTTCGCGGTGTTCTTGCTTTGCTTCGCCGTGTTCTTACTTTGCTTCGCGGTGTTCTTACTTTGATTCGCCGTTGTGGATGAAGCACTCGTGGATGGCGTCCAGAGGGGCGTTGGGCCACTTGGCGCGGATGAGGTCCTGCTCGGTGAGCTCCTTCAGGGAAAAATCAATGGACCCATCGGGGAGGACGGTGCCCTGGACGAAGCCATAGATCATGGTTTTGGCGCCGGTTTGGCGTCGCGGGGGAGGGCGTAGCGGTGGGCGCCGGCGGCGCCGATGATGAGGCCGGGGACCACCGTCTTTGAGTGCTGCTTCCAGAAGTGGGTGTCGTAGATGTCGGGCGAGTAGTAGTGGGAGTGGCTGGCGATAAGGTAGACGTGCTTGCCGGCGGCTTGGGCGTCGTACATCCAGGTGTAGACGAGCTCGCCGGTGCGCTCGCCGCGGTCCCAGTCGTCCATGGCGTGCTCGCTGCCGGTGGAGTGGGGCATCGCTTCATGCATGCCGGCGACGATGGAGGCGATTCCGGAGCCGGGCAAAGACCAGGGGGAGCTTCCTCTTCGACATGCAGCCAGCATAAATGGCGTACGCGAGCGGGTATCAGGGGAACGTCGCAGGGCGGCTTTTCGGAGTTCGCCGTTGACGGTCGTGCATAATCAAATCACGATGGCTCTTTTATGGAACCCAGGGAGCTGGTCGCAGCGGCTGGCCGAGCTTGAGGCGCAATCGGGCGAGCTGAAAGAGGCGCCGCTGCGGCGCGACGTGCGCTCGCTGGGGATGCTGCTGGGCGAGGTTCTGCGCGAGCAGGCGGGCGACGATTTGTTTGCCCAGGTGGAGGCGCTGCGGCAGGGGACGATCAAGCGGCGCGATGCGGAAGCGCATGGCTCGGAGGACGAAGCGGGGCGGCAGGCGGAGACGGCGCTGGCGTTTGTGCACTCGCTCAGCGTGGAGCGGGCGATCCTGCTGACGCGGGCCTTTGCGTTTTACTTCGAGCTGATCAACCTGGCGGAGACCAACCATCGCAAGCGGCGGCGGCTGGCGCTGCAGGTAAGCGGCGAGGCGGGGCGGCAGCGGGGGTCGCTGGCGGGCACGCTGGCGGCGATGAAGCGGGTGGGGATCGGCGCGGATGAGGCCATGGAGTGGCTGCGGCGGGTGCTGATAGTGCCGGTGTTCACGGCGCATCCGACGGAGGTGGCGCGGCGCTCGGTGATGTCGAAGCGGCGGCGGATCGGCGAGTTCCTGGCGGAGCTGGACCGCATTCCCATTCCCGAGCAGGATCTGGCGCGGCTGGAAGAGCTGGTGCGGGCGGAGATCACGAGCCTGTGGCAGACCGACGAGGTGCGCTCGCGGCGGCCGACGGTGTACGACGAGATCAAGATGGGGCTCGATTACTACGACGTCTCCATCTTCGAGACCCTGCCCGAGCTTTATCGCGAGATTGCGGAGGCGCTGCGCGCGGTGTACGGGCTGGAGATTGAGCCGCTGGATCTGCCGCGGGTGCTGCGCTTCGGGTCGTGGATCGGCGGCGACCGCGACGGCAATCCGTTTGTGACGCCGGAGGTGACGCGGGAGGCGATCGAGCTGGCGCGCGGGCACCTGCTCTTGTTTTATCAACGAAAGCTGGAAGAGATTCTGGACCTGCTGACCACCAGCGCGCAGCAGATGCCGGTGAGCGCAGAACTGCTGAATCGGCTGCGGGAGTATGTGGCGGAGTTGCACATGCCGGAGGCGCAGGTGTTCGGGCAGCAGTACGAGTTCGAGTACTACCGGCGGTTCACGATCTGCGTGAAGGCGCGAGTGCAACGCACGATGGAGGCCGCGGGGCGAGTGGGAGTGGCGGGCAAGGCGCTGCCTGCGATGCCTTACAAGCCGCGGCAGGATGGCGACCGGCCGGCTGCGGCGCTGCCTGCTTACGGCTCCGCGAGTGAATTTGTGAGCGATCTGGAAGTGCTGCGGGCGTCGCTCAAAGCCAATCGCGGGCTGAGGATCGCGCACACGCTGATCGACCCGCTGCTGATCCAGGCGCGGACATTCGGGCTGCACCTGCACACCCTCGATATCCGCCAACATGCGCGGGTGCACGCGCAGGCGCTGAAGGAGGCGATTGCGGATACGGCGGCGCCGAGGCTGCCGGCAGGCTTGTCGGCGGAGACATCGCGGGTGCTGGAGACGTTTCGGGTGGTGGCGGAGACCAAGCAGAGCTGCACCCCGGAGGCGATCCGGCATTACGTGATCAGCGGCGCGGCGACCGTGGACGATGTGCTGGCGGTGGTGCGGCTGGCGCGGCTGGGCGGAGTGAAGGTGGAAGGCGCGGAGAATGATCCGGGACTAATGCCGGTGCCGCTGTTTGAGTCGATTGAGGATTTGCGGCGCGCGCCGGAGGTTTGCCGCGAGCTGTGGCGTCGAGAGGATTACCGGCAGTTGCTGGCGTCATGGGGGAACTGGCAGGAGGTGATGCTGGGCTACTCCGATTCCAACAAGGACGGAGGCATGCTCACCAGCACGTGGGAGATCTTCCGAGCGCATCGCGCCCTGCACGTGGCGGCACGGGAGTGCGGGGTGAAGCTGCGGCTGTTCCACGGGCGCGGCGGGACGGTGGGGCGCGGCGGGGGGCCCACGCATCGCGCCATTTTTGCGCAGCCGATGGACTCGTTCGAGGGGCAGTTGCGGATCACCGAGCAAGGGGAAGTGCTGCACTTTAAATACGCCGACGAGGTGCTGGCGGAACGGAACCTGGAGCTGATGATTGCGGCTTCACTGGATGCGCTGGCGCGGCCGAATGCGCGCGATCCCGAGGGGCACTTCACCGGGGTGCTGAAGCCGGAGTGGGAGGCGGCGCTGGACGAGCTGTCGCAGCTCTCGTTCGCGTTTTATCGCACCAACATTCTGGATAACGCCGATGTGATCGAGTATTTCGAACAGTCGACGCCGGTGGGCGAGCTGGAGCAGGCCAAGATCGGCTCGCGGCCGTCGCGGCGCAAGGCTTCCCGCAACATCGGCGATCTGCGGGCGATTCCGTGGGTGTTCGGGTGGACGCAGTCGCGGCTGCTGGTGCCGGCGTGGTTCGGAGTGGGGCACGCGCTTACGGCGTACCTGGAGCGGCCGGGCGCGCTGGAATTGCTGCGCGGGATGGCGCGGGAGTTTCCGCTGTTTATCGACCTGCTGCGCAATGTGGAGATGGCGCTGGGCAAGGCGGACCTGGGGACGGCGCGGTTGTACTCGTCGCTGGTGAAGGACGCGGCACTGCGCGAGCGGGTCTACGCGATGCTGGAAGCCGAGTTTCATGCATCGGTGCGCGCGGTGCTGGCGGTAACGGACCAGGCGGAGCTGCTGGAGGAAAATAAGGTGCTGGCGCGGTCGATCCGGCTGCGGAATCCGTATGTGGACCCGATGCACCTGATCCAGGTGGACATGCTGAAGCGCAAGCGCGCGGGCGAGGACACGGCGATGGTGAACCGGGCCATTGCGGCGACCATCAGCGGGATTGCGGCGGGGCTGCGGAATACGGGATAGGGGCGTGGCGGGCCAGTCGCATTCAATGCTTGCCATGCACGGCTGCCGCGTACTACGCTAGAGCCATGCATCGATGTCGCTAACGCCGTCCTGGTGAGAGCTTCCGATGCCGGCGTGCGCTTTCGGCTGCACGCTTCGTTATCCCGCCCGCATAGCTCCGCCACCACCCTAACGAATTGCCGGGGCTTTTCCTGCATCCGGGCCGGCCCCAAAGGGAGACGATTATGGCGCGTATTGCCGCAGATGTAACGGAACTGATTGGCCGCACCCCGCTGGTGCGATTGAATCGTGTGGCGGCAGGCCTGCCGGCCACGGTGGTTGCCAAGCTGGAGAGCCGCAACCCGCTGGCCAGCGTAAAGGACCGCATCGGGTTTGCGATGATCGATGCCGCCGAAAAGGCAGGCAGGATCAAGCCGGGGGAGACGGTGCTGATCGAGCCGACCAGCGGCAACACCGGCATCGCGCTGGCCTTTGTGGCCGCGGTGAAGGGATACAAGATCATCCTGACCATGCCGGACACCATGAGCCTGGAGCGGCGCGTGCTGCTGCGCGCGTTCGGGGCGGAGATTGTGCTCACGCCGGGACCCAACGGCATGAAGGGGGCGATCGCCAAGGCCAACGAGATTCTGGCCAAGACGCCGAACGGCTACATCCTGCAGCAGTTCGACAACCCGGCGAACCCGGCGATTCACCTGGCCACGACCGGGCCCGAGATCTGGGAGGATACCGACGGCAAGGTGGACATTCTCATCTCGGGCGTTGGCACGGGCGGCACGCTGACCGGGGTGGCGCGATACATCAAGCCGAAGAAGCCGGAGTTCCGGGCGATTGCGGTGGAACCGACAGACAGCGCCGTGCTTTCCGGCGGCAGGCCGGGCCCGCACAAGATTCAGGGACTGGGCGCGGGTTTCATTCCCGGCATTCTGGATACCAACCTTATCGACGAGGTGGTGCGGGTCACCAATGACGAGTCCATCGAGATGGCGCGCCGGCTGCCGAAGGAAGAAGGCCTCTTCGTCGGCATCTCGTCGGGGGCGGCCGTGGCGGCAGCGCTGAAAGTTGCGGCGCGGCCGGAGAATGCAGGCAAGCTGATTGTGGCGGTGCTGCCCGATTTCGGGGAGCGGTATCTTTCGAGCGTGCTCTTCGACGCGCTGCGGCAGGAGGCCCTGGCGCTGCAGACAGAAACGGTGGCGGTGTAGGTCAGTTCATGGTTCACAGTTCGTAGTTCACAGTTCGTGGCCGAGGGATTCCGCATGGCGGAGGGCTCCGATGTTTGAACGCATTCGCGAAGACATCCGTTCCGTACTGGAGCGCGACCCGGCTGCACGCTCGTGGCTGGAGGTGGTTACGTGTTATCCCGGCCTGTGGGCGGTGTGGATGCATCGCGCTGCGCACCGGCTGTGGAAGTGGCGGCTTCGGCTGCCGGCGCGCGTGCTTTCGCAGGTGGCGCGGCTGTTTACGGGTGTCGATATTCACCCGGCCGCGCGCCTGGGCCGCCGGCTCTTTATCGATCACGCTACCGGCGTCGTGATTGGCGAGACCGCGATCGTGGGCGACGACGTGACCATGTACCAGGGCGTCACACTGGGCGGCACTGGCAAGGGCCACGGCAAGCGTCACCCCACCATCTGCGACCGCGTCTTCATCGGCAACAATGCCAACGTGCTGGGCAACATCTCGGTGGGCGAGAACTCGCGAGTCGGGGCAGGCTCGGTGGTACTCTCGGACGTTCCCCCCAACTCGACTGTGGTGGGCGTGCCGGCGCACATCGTTTATCGCAATGGGGAGCGGGTGCTGATCACCGATCCGCACGACATCAAGGACCCGCTTTCCGATGCGCTGATCGCGCTGGCCAGCCGCGTTGACGAGTTGGAACAGCGCCTGGGCGCGGCCGCGCGCGGGCCTGAGCCGTTCGCCGCAGAAGAGGCTGAACGCACCGCATACAGCCGCGAAGTGAAGCAGTTTTCGGAGTACGTGTCGATGGGCGAAGGGATATGACGGCTCGCACGCATTTCTCACTACGTTCAGGTTTGGACTTCGCATCGAGGCCGTGATGGAGTGGTGGAGCGGGGGTCTGGAGACCCCCACCACAGCCGGTCCGGAGACCGGCGGTACGACTCGGGCCATTCAGCGCACGTCCACGGAGCGGTCGTCTTCGTACTCCATGATGTGGAAGTAGGCTTCCCAGCCGGTCCAGGCCGCAGGCGCGGGCAGCCTGGCCATGGGATCCTTCAGGTGGTTGGCGTAGTCCTGGACCAGCTCGCGGGTGCGGTAGACGCCGGTGAGCCAGTCGCCGCGGTACCAGTTCTTCCATTTGCCGTACTCGGCGGCGGACATGGATTGCTGGATGGCGCCAAGCGCGCCGAGAGCATCGTTGATCTCCAGGCCCGCCTTCACCGGGTCGCCGCCGTTTTCGTCCTGCATGGCCCGCGCGACCTCGAGCAGCGCGCGGTTGCTCTCGCGGTTGATGGCGATCATGGTGAGGACGGCGGCCTGGTAGTAGTCTCGTCGATCCGGATCGACCAGATCGCGCGCGGCCACAGCGTCCTTCCACACCGCGTCCCAGCGCGGCTGTGCCTGCTCACATTCCTCGATGTCGCGCTGGATCAGCGCTTGACGGAACTGCACCGGGGGCTCGGGCATCACGTGCGGCTCCGTCCATTTGGGCGACTGGCTGGGGATGGCGATGACCTGGTTCTCGGTGAGTGCGTCGAGAATGAGGCGGCGCATCTCGGAGTGATAGTGCTGGTCGCCATAGTGGCGCGGAACGTTGCTGAGCCGCGGCGGGGCAGGCGGCCGAGCGCCTGCCGAAGTCAGCGCGGGAAACGGAATGGCCCCCCAAACCTCCGGCGCCGCGAAATACTCCTTGTAAACCTGCGCGACCGCGTCGGCGGATTTGACGCCGAACTCCTCCGCGGCCCAGCGATGGTAGTAAGCATCGTCAGCTCCGGCGAGCTGCGCCGGCGCGCCGCCCCAGGCGGTTTCCATCAATGCGCGAGCGGTCATGGCCACCGGGCGGATGTCGCTGGTGTTCACCAGTACGTAAGAAGTCGCGCCGGCCTTGATGTAGCGGCCCAGCTCTTCCTGGATGACGCCGACAGGGACGAGCTCGGAAAGCTGGTTGGCCTGCCCATTCATCATGGCCACGTGGATGTACATTCCCTGGTCCGCGGCCACCTTGCCTCCGTCCTGCATGTCGCCGTAGCCGGTGTCGGCCCACACCAGCGTGACTTCGGGCGGAATTTTGAGATAGCCCTCGTCCATCAGGCGCGCGCCTTCCTGCCACAGATCGGTGACGAACTGCGCCTTCGGATATCGCGCGCGGACGATCTTCATCTGCACGGTGATGGCGTCGCTGACGCGCTTGCCCAGGAGCTCATCGTTGCCGCGGACGCTGGGGTCTAGTTGCGCGTAGCTCTGGTCAGACAGGCCGCGAAGGCCCACGCTCCACAGTATTTCGTCCTTGGGGTTGTAGGTGGCCACTGCGTTGGTCCACGCACGATCGAGGATTTCAGGATGGGTGGAGAAGTTGTAGGGCACGCCTTTGGGCCAGCGGGCCACGTTCACGCCCAGGGGGATGGCATGATGCTGGTTGATGATGAGGCCGCGCTCTGCCGCCGCGTGTACCTGGGCGTCATCGGGAAAGATCCAGGTGCCCGGCACGACCATGTTTCCCTTGAGCCGCAGGATGGTTTCGAAGACGTTGTCCCAGACCCGGAGCGCGATGCCGGTGTGCTCGCTTTTCGTAGCCGGAATCCAGCCGGAAAGCAGGTCCTCGTCGTTGATGAAGAATCCGCGATAGCGGAAGACCGGCCTGGGATAGGTCTTGTCGAGATCCTGCGGCAGGGTGATGGAGGTGCGCTTCCCGGGCTGCTTGCCGGTCCACAGGTACATGGGATCGACGCCGAGGATGCTCTGCGAGAACTGGTAAATGGCATAGATGGTGCCGCGCATGTCGGCGCCGGTGAGGCAGACGATATGCTTCAGGGGCTGATGGCCGGGCACGCGGATGACGGAGAACGCGAACGACTCCGGATCCGTGGCCGTCGCGCAATTGATGCCGGGGTGAACGTGGTCGCGCTCGGCCACCAGGATGGCGAGCGGGCCCGAGTCTTCGAGGTCGTCGGCGCGGGCGGGTTCCCGGCCGAAGACTTTGGCGAAGTCGCTCATCAGGTCCTGGGTGGCGCGGCGCACCGGGCCGCTCTCATCCGGGCTCTCCACGATGGTCACGGAGGAGTCGATCGAGATGGTCTCGGGCTTGTGCGATTTGGCGGCTGCGGTTGCCGGGCAGAGAAATGGCGCCGCGACGGCAGCCGCGAGAACGATGAAATAGAGAGGATGCGCTCGCATCTACGTGGGGTCCCCTGCCTGAAGATTACGCTAGCCTGCGCAGCGGCATTTTATAGTCGCAGCGTATTTCAAAACAGATTGTCGCGCAAGGAAGAGCATGCCTCAGGGGCTAAAGCCCAGATCTTTCCTTTGCGGCCTTCCGGCACGACTGAAGTCGTGCCCTGTTACAAAACGGCCAAGCGAAAGTCGACGGCAAAAGAGAAGATGCCCTTGCGGGCCGGTCGTGGCAGCGCATCGGTGCTACATTGGAGTGTCCCCACTTTCACTGCGGGAGATCCGCATTTTGCTCCGCCTCCGCCGAGTGCTCGGTCTCATCCTGGTTCTGCCCATTCCAGCCATGGCTGCAACGCGCGTGTTCATCGCTCCGGTCCCGCCGGAGATGCGGTCCAGCGCATTCACGGTGACGGTAAACGGGCAGCCGCTGGGGGTGGCGCACGCGGCCTCGAGTTACGATTACGCAAGTTTCGATTTCCGGGGCGGCCCGGTCACGGTGGAGATAACGGCCGCGCAGGCCGGTTTCTGGGATCGCGGCGTGGACATCGAGCCGTGGCGGCTCGGCATCCGGCCGCAGCGTACGGGGGAGACGATCCGATTTCAACTCGCTGGCCCGGCAAAGCTCTCCATTTCGCGGCCGCGCGATTTTCTCAATCACGCCGCCATGCTGTTTTTGTTTGCCGGTACGCCGCCCCCGCCGCCGCCTGCGGCCGCGCCCAACGTGCACGTCTACGCTGCCGGCGTGTATCGCCAGAGCCTCAATCCCAAATCCGGCGATGTTCTCTACCTTGAGCCGGGCGCGGTGTTCTTCGGCAGCCTCAACATCTGGCAGGTGGACAACGTCAAGGTGATGGGCCGCGGAACCATTGTCTATGACGGCCCGCAGGACCCCGACAACGACGAAGGCTGGATGCACAAACGCGACTGGCACTGCATCGTCACCGACAATGCGCACAGTATTGAGATCGATGGGCTGACCTGCATCGTTCGTTCGCGGACATGGTCCATCCAGATGAAGGACTCCGACAAACTCACATACGATGATCTGCGCGTCATCGGCGGTAATCCGGGGAATGCGAACCAGGACGGGATGGACTGGATCGGCTCAACCAACGGGCTCGTCCGCAACTCATTCTTCCGCACCTCCGATGACGTGATTGCGCTGATGGGCAACTGGGACGGCTACACCGAGGCCGACCTGGTGCGGCCGGGGAAATCCGTGCACGACATTGTGGTGGAGTCGAGCGAGCTCTCCACCAGCATCTCCAACGTGGTGCGAGCCGGCTGGCCGGAGAAGATTTTCAATTCGTGGAACTTCACGCTGAGGAATTCCGACGTGCTCCACGCCGGCATCGGCGCTTGCGGGCAGCCGTTCGGGCTGATCGGCTTCTGGGGCGCGCAGGGCGCGCGCGGCGATCACAATCATTACGTCTTCGAGAACGTATTCCTGGACAATTGGTACTCGCTGCTGCAAATGGAGCAGCGCGACCCCAGCCTGCGCAATTTCACTTTCCGCAACGTGTGGGCGCTCGATCAGCCGCCTCTCATCGGGTCCAGCATGTTGGGCAGCATCTCCGGCGCGGTGCTCGATAACGTGAAGTACGGCCAGAAGGTGGTTGCCAACGACGCCGACGTGCCGCTGTCGATCAACGATGCTCCGCCGGCTCATTTTGCCGCGGACAGCGGCGCGGTTGCCGAGTTCACAGTGAGCCCGCCCTTCTTTGCGCCGGGCCAGAAAGTCACTTTCACCGCTCAGCCCTCTGCGCACACCCACTTTACCTGGATGTTTGGGGACGGCGCCACGGCCACTGGCCGGCAAGTGCGGCATGCGTTCCCCGATGCCGACGGCACCGATCTTGACGGCCGCAATGGCGCCGGACGATTCCGGGTGATGCTGCATGCCGTGGACAACCAGAAGCGCGAGGACTGGGCGGCGCAGGGGGTGGTGGTCGTAGCCAGATGGCTCACCGCGCAGCATCCGCTCGGAGCCATGGCTCCGGCTCCCGGTCTCTCGTTTCAAATCTTTCCCGGCTCGTGGACCGAGCTGCCGGACCTGACGACGCAGACCGCGGTCATTACTGCAAGCGCGCCGAACCTGAACGCGAACGCGCAGGGGTTCACGCGTTACGCGGTCGCGTGGGATGGGTTCCTCGACATTCCCGCGGATGGCGGCTATACCTTTCACCTGCTGAGCCGCGACGGGGCGCGGCTGCTGATCGACGGACTGGAAGTGGCGAAGACCGGCCCACCCTTCGCGCAGGTGTGCGGCTCGCCCGGAAATGCGGTACGCTACGACCGCGGCTCGCTGGGGCTCCATGCCGGGCTGCACACGCTGCACGTGGAGGCGCTGCACAGCTTGAGCCAGGGGCCTCCGCGGCTGTTGTGGGAGGGCCCGGGGCTGCCGCTCACGGATGTGCCGGCGTCGGCATTTTCGTTTCAGCGGCAGGATGTGTTGGTCGGCCGCTGAGTGCGGTGCCGTATGCTGGACTGCAACCTCTGATTTCCTCTCAAGGAGCTTCCCATCCATGTCGTATGCCCGCTTTGCGCCGTTGCTGCTGGCCCTGATTGCCGTTCCGTCCGTTGCCCAGCAGCCGCGGCTCCTTGTCGCTCAGAAGGGCGAAGCCTCGCTAGGCATCATCGATCCCGTAGCGGGCAAACTCATCGCCTCGGTCCCCGAAGGCGGGTTCACCGCTCACGAAGCAGTCGCCTCACGCAATGGCCGGCTCGCCTACGTCCCGATTTATGGAAACTCCGGCGTGGGAAGCCCCGGCACCGACGGCAGCAAGCTCATGGTTATCGATATCGCTGCGCGAAAGATCGTCGGTACCATCGACTTCGGTCATGGCGTGCGCCCGCACATGCCGCTGATCGGGCCGCGCGACGGCCTGCTCTACGTCACTACCGAGCTGGACAAGTCCATCACCATTGTGGATCCCAGGACGCTGAAGATTGTCGGCGCCATTCCTACGGGCCAGCCGCAAAGCCACATGCTGGCGCTCTCGCACGATGGCCGCCGTGGTTACACCGCCAACGTCGGCCCCGGCACTGTCTCCGTGCTCGACATCCCCGCCCGCAGAACCCTCGCCATCATCCCCATCTCGCACAACACCCAGCGCATCTCCATCACGCCCGATGACAAGTGGGTCTTCACAGCCGACCAGACCGCGCCACGGCTCGCCGCTATCGACACCGCGACCAACAAGATCGCGCACTGGATTCCGCTCGAGGCCGTCGCCTACGGCACCGCGCCCACCCTCGATGGCCGTTACTTGCTCGTAACCATGCCCAGCGCGGGCAAAGTCGCTGTGGTTGACATGAAGGCCATGCAGGTCGTCCGCACCATCTCCACGCCCGCCGATCCCGAAGAAGTGCTGATGCGGCCCGGCGGAAAAATTGCGTATGTTTCATGCGTCGGCTCGCACCAGATTGCGGAAGTGGATCTGGCCATGTGGAAAGTGACGCGCACCATTCAGGATGGCCTAAACTCAGATGGCATTGCCTGGGCGGGGAACTAAGCACCAACTCTGCCTCGGGTGTAGGATAACCTCTATGGCAAAGTACCGCGTCATCTTGATCAAGTCCGATGAAGGATACAGCGTTTCGTGTCCTGGATTGCCAGGCTGCTGGTCGGAAGGCGATACAGAGGAACAGGCTCTCGCCAATATCCGGCTGGCGATTTCGGAGTACGTTCAAGCGGTCGAGGAGTTCTCGAAGGATGCCGAAAGCCGCGTGGTTGAAGTAGCTGTCGCCTGATTATTGGTGGGTGAGCAAGTCGTGCCCAAGATCCCTGGGATTAACCATCTTCGCGCGGTTGCCGCCTTTGAAAAGGCCGGCTTCTGGATCCTCCGCCAGAGCTCTCACATTGTCATGACTAACGGGACACGATTCCTGGTCATCCCGCGGCACAACCCTATCAAGGCTGTGACCATGGGCGGTATTGCGCGCGACGCGGGGCTAACCGCGGAGGAGTTCCGGAAGCTTCTCTAGAATGCGGCCAGGCAAAGGTCACCCGATCTCCGCCGTCCAATTCTCCAGCGCATCTTTGAACGCCGACATGTAGCGGCCCGCATCGGCGCCGTCCACGATGCGGTGATCGAAGCCCAGGCAGTGCTGCTGCATGGACCGGATCGCCAGCGTGTCGTTGCCATCGCTGTCCGTGAGCACCACCGGCTCCTTCCTCAATACGCCGATGGCGAGAATGGCCGCTTCCGGCGGATTGATGATGGGAGTGCCGAAGTCGCCGCCGAAAACGCCAAAGTTGGTCAGCGTGAACGTGGATCCCGACGCCTCGTCCGGCTTGAGGCGCTTGGTGCGCGCGCGCTCGGCCACGTCGGCCATGGCGCGCGCCAGTTCGGCAAAGCTGCGCGTCTCCGCCTCACGGATGACCGGCACGATGAGTCCCCAGTCGAGCGCCACCGCGATGCCGAGATGGACGTGGTCGTGATAGCGGATGGAGTGGTCTTCCATGCGCGCGTTTACGATGGGGTGCTTTCGAATCGCCTCCATGGCTGCCGCCGCAATAAACGGCATATAGGTGAGCTTGACCCCGTGGCGCTCTTCAAAGGCTGCGCGCGCGCGCTCCCGGGCGCGCACCACGCGCGTCATATCGACACGGTAGACCATGTAGGCGTGGGGAATGGTCTGGCGGCTCTCCAGCATGCGCTCCGCAATGATGGACCGCATGCGCGACATCGGCTCGACGTGGCCTTCCATCGCTTTTGCTGCGGGGGCCAGCGGAGTCGAGGGCGCTGGCGCACCCTTAACATCGCGCTGGGCGCCCGGCGAGATAACGGCGGCGGGCGTTACGGTTGCCGGAGGGGCGGGGATGCGCTCCGCGGTGGGTCCGGCCACGGCGCCCCGCTCCAGGTACCGCTGGACATCTTCCTTGGTGATGCGGCCGTTCCCGCCGGTGCCGCGGATCCGGCGCAGGTCCAGCTTGTGTTCGCGCGCGATGCGCCGCACCAGGGGCGAACTGCGCACCGGCTCCAGCGACTCGGGCTCGGGCGTGGCGTCCGCGGCCGGCGGCGCCATGGAGGCGAGCGAAGGCGGCGCTTCGACTCGCGGCTCGCTGGCCGGTCCCGTCTGCGTAGCCGCGGCACGCGCCGGGCTGCCATCCCCCTGGCTCACGGCGCCCGGTCCGCCGATGATGGCCACCACGGTGTTCACCTGCACGGTTTCTCCCGCGGGGATGAGAATCTCGCGCACGATGCCGGACACAGGCGCGGGAATCTCCGCGTCCACCTTGTCGGTAGAGATCTCGAACAGCGGTTCGTCCTTCTGCACCGCGTCGCCGGCCTTCTTGAGCCACTGGGTAATGGTCCCTTCAAAAATGGACTCGCCCAACTGCGGCATCACCACTTCGGTAGCGCTGGAGGGCGCGACCGCCGGTGGTCGGGACTTTGCTTGCGCCTGGGGTGCGGGCGGCTGGGCCTGAGGTTTGGGTGCTTGTGGCCCGGCCGCGGATGCAGTTGCGGCGGGGGGCTTCGGTATTTCCGATGGAGCCGGCTTCGCTTTTGCTGCCGCCGCGCCTTCCAAGATCACAGCCACCACGGTGTGGACCTGAACGGTTTCCCCCTCGGCTGCTTTGATCTCGCTCAGCGTGCCCGACACCGGCGCGGGAATTTCGGCGTCCACCTTGTCAGTGGAGATCTCAAACAGCGGCTCGTCTTTCTGCACAGCCTCGCCGGGCTGCTTGAGCCATCTGGTGATGGTGCCCTCGAAGATCGATTCGCCCAGCTGGGGCATGACAACGTCAGTCGGCATGAAGGGGCTTCTCCGGGGAAGCGCCGGTAGGCAGGTTCCTCGGGGATTATAGAATGCTGGGCGCCGCCCTGACCCCTGAATCCTGATCCCTGTCCGCTGACTTCAATGCACTCCCTTGGCCGGATTCCACGCCCCTTCCAGTTTCCGCACGTACAGGATTTGCCCGATGTGGTACGCGTTGTGCGTGGCCACGTGCTCAATCAGCGAGGCGTTCTTTTCGAGCGTAGCCTCGTCGGCCTGCTTCACGGCTGTTTCCCAATCGGCCAGCGTCTGGTCCAGCTTCTTCACCAGGCCGTCCCATTGCGCCGCGTTGAAATCGTCAAAGGTCTCGTTGTTGTTGCCGTCGAACGGCGCATTCTTGACGCCTTTGAAATTGTTCAGCGCCCGCGCATCCCAGTACCAGATATGGTAGGCAAGCTGCCCCACCGAATGCGCGTCCTTCCCCGCCGGCTTCCACCTGGCCTGATCCGCCGTCAGCCCATCCACGGCCACGGAGGCGGGCACAAACCAGTCCTCCTGGTTGTGCGTGGTGCGCAGCGACTCCAGCAGAATGCCGCGCAAGTCCGTCGGCGGCTTTTTCTGGTTCTGCCCCACGGCAAACGGCACGGCCAGAAGCAGCAAAACAGCAACTCGTCTCATCGGAAGGTCCTCCCGCAAGCTGGGCCGAGTATATCCGCCGCTGGTACGCTTCCTGCAGCCAAGTTGCCGGCGGGAATGGCAGCGGTACAGGAAGGTTCCGGAAAAGAGTCAGCAGTCCACAAGGCACGCGGGCCCGCGCGAGAAAACTAGCTAAGCTGCTCGACTTTTTCCCAACGCTTGGGGCGGCGGTTGGCCTGGAGGATCTTCTTGCGCAGGCGCAGGGACTTGGGCGTCACCTCAACAAACTCATCGTCGGCGATGAACTCGATGGCCTGCTCCAGATTGAGGGTGGTGAAGGGGATGAGGCGCACGGCGTCGTCGGCGGTGGAGGCGCGCATGTTGGTGAGCTTTTTTTCGCGGACCACGTTGACGTCGAGGTCGTTGTCGCGGTTGTGCTCGCCGATGACCATGCCCTCGTACACATCCACGCCGGGGCCGACGAAGAGGATGCCGCGCTCCTGGAGGCCGTTCAACGCATACGCAGTCGTCGATCCCTGGCGGTCGGCGATGAGCGCGCCGGTGGGGCGCTGCGGAATCTCGCCCTGATACGGAATGTAGCCGTCGAAGAGAGAATTCATCACGATGGTGCCGCGCGTTTCCGTCAGCATTTCGCTGCGCAGACCGATGAGGCCGCGGGAGGGGACGCGGAACTCCAGGCGCACGCGGCCGGAGCCGTGGTTATGCATCTTGGTCATCTCGCCTTTGCGGGGGCCGAGCTTCTCAATGACGACGCCGGTGTGTTGTTCGGGGACGTCGATGGTGAGGTGCTCGACGGGCTCCATGCGCACACCATCGACGACCTTGGTGACGATCTCCGGGCGGCCAGCCATGAGCTCGAAGCCTTCGCGGCGCATCATTTCAATCAGAATTGCGAGCTGGAGTTCGCCGCGCCCTAGGACCTTGAACGCATCCGGCGAGCCGGTCTCTTCCACGCGAATGGACACGTTGGTAAGCAGCTCTTTTTCCAGGCGCTCGCGGAGGTTGCGGCTGGTGACGTACTGGCCTTCGCGGCCGGCGAAGGGCGACGTGTTCACGCTGAACTGGATGGCGATGGTGGGCTCGTCGATGACGATGAGCGGCAGCGGCGCGGGGTTTTCGGCGCTGGTGATGGTCTCGCCAATGGTAATGCCCTCCACGCCCGCAACGGCCACGATGTCGCCCATGGTGGTTTCGGTGGTGTCGGTGCGCTTGAGGCCACTGAAGGTGAAGAGCTTGGTGATGCGGGTCTTCTGGAGCGATCCGTCGCGCTTGGAGATGGAGACATCGTCGCCGATGTGCAGGGTGCCCTGGAAGACGCGGCAGATGGCGACGCGGCCGAAGTAGTCGGAGTAGTCGAGGTTGGTGACGAGGATTTGGAGCGAGCCGTCGGGGTCGCCGGTGGCCTCGGGGATGGTGTTGACGATCGCCTTAAAGAGCGGTTGCAGGTCGGTGCCGGGCTGCGCGAGGTCAGTAGTAGCGGTGCCGGCCTTGGACACGGCGTAGAGGACGGGAAACTCAAGCTGCGACTCGTCGGCGTCGAGGTCGATGAAGAGGTCGTAGATTTCGTTCAGCACTTCCTGCGGACGCGCGTCGGGGCGGTCGATCTTGTTGATGACGACGATGGGCGGCAGCTTGGCTTCGAGGGCCTTCGAGAGCACGTAGCGCGTCTGCGGCAGCGGGCCCTCGGCGGCATCGACGAGGAGCATGACGCCGTCAACCATCTTGAGCGCACGTTCCACTTCGCCGCCGAAGTCGGCGTGGCCGGGAGTGTCGACGATGTTGATTTTGCCGCCGGCGTAGTTGATGGCGGTGTTCTTGGCCAGGATGGTGATGCCGCGCTCGCGCTCGAGCTCGTTCGAGTCCATCACGCGCTCGGCCACCTGCTCATTGGCGCGGAAGGTGCCGGACTGGCGGAGCATGGCGTCGACGAGAGTGGTCTTGCCGTGGTCTACGTGCGCGATGATGGCGATATTGCGTATCGTCTGGGTCACAAGTGCTGGTGTTCCTTCTATCGAGTTTGGGTCGCGCGGGCCGCAGGTTTCAGGCCTTGTTTGGTTCGATGCGCGGAGCGTTGGTGCGCGGCGTTCTGCGATGCAGGCGCACAATGCGGCAGCCTTTATTGTAGCAGTTGACCTTCTCATCTCTGATCGGTCCCCGTCAGGACCAGACAGAGCCTTGCATTAGCATATGCCTTGGCATATGCTGGTATGGGAGGAAGCGAATGCGCGCCAGCCAATCGAAGCGCCAGGTGCGGCTTTTCAAGAATGGCCGTAGCCAGGCGGTGCGAATTCCTCGCGAGTTCGAGCTGCCGGGCAGAGTGGCCATCCTGCGCCAGGACGAGCGTGGGCGATTGATCCTGGAGCCCATGCCGCGGCCCAGGATTCTCGATCTGCTGGAGACATGGAAGCCGCTTGAGAGAAAGGACCGACTGCCAGAAATCGAGGATCGGCCTGCTGAATCGGTGAAGATCTGATGGCACAGCGGCACGTTCTCGACACCAATATCCTTTCCGATCTGCTGAAGAACCCCGCGGGGAGAATCGCGCGAATGATCGCATCGCTCAGCGCCGAGGAGCGGGATTCACTGGCGACAAGCATCATCGTCGCCGCCGAGCTGCGCTACGGAGCGGCCAAGAGCGGATCGCCCATTCTGGCGGAGCGCGTGGAGCAACTGCTGGCTGCCATTGACGTTCTGCCGCTCGAGCCAGGCGCGGATCGCCACTATGGCGCGCTTCGGGCGCGGATCGAAAAAGCGGGAACGGTGATCGGGGCCAACGATCTGCTGATCGCGGCCCATGTTCTCGCGGTGGATGCGATACTCGTCACCGACAATGTGCGCGAGTTCCGGCGGGTCGAAGGCCTGAGGGTCGAGAACTGGCTTCGCTCGTGAGTTGCGATCTCGGCCCTCAGATTCCACACGATAAGAAGCTGTGGTGAGAGGCGGACCTTCGCAAGTTAGAGTGCGCTTGATGGCCGGTTCGCAGGGTGGCACGGCGTCGATTACACTGGCTGGCGCATGAAAAACCATTCCCCTGTCCATCGTGAACCGCGTTTTCTGATTTGGGTGCTTTTGCTTGCCTGCTGCGCGCTGCTGGTTTTCCGCGCTGTGCGCCTTCATGCGGAGCCCCCACCGCAACATCACGGCCTGCTGATCTACTCGATTGACGTGGAGGGCGGCCAATCGACGCTGCTGGTCTCGCCCACCGGCGCAAGCCTGCTGGTGGATACCGGGTGGCGAGGCGGCTTTGGAGGCGCCCCCGGGCGCGACGCCGAGCGCATCCAGGCGGCGATGAAGGATGCGGGCATCACCAAGCTGGACAAGGTGCTGATCACTCACTATCACGTGGACCACGTGGGCGGCGTGCCGGAGCTGGTGAAGCGGGTGAAGGTGGGCGAGTTCCTGGACCACGGGCCGAACCGCGAGGACAGCGATATTACGCGGCACGACTACGCGGCCTTCGTGAAGGCGATCGGGGACACGCCGCGGAAGACCGTCCATCCGGGAGACACGATCGATGTGCCGGGGCTCAGCGTGGTCGTGCTGGCGGCCGACGGCGAGCATATCGACAAGGTGCCCGGAGTGACGCCGAAGCCAAACCCGTATTGCGCGAGCGAGCCGAAGTGGGAACTGGATCAGAGCGAGAATCCGCGGTCGGCGGGGATCCTGGTGCGATATGGGAAGTTCCGGTTCCTGGACATGGGCGACCTGACCAAAGCGAAGGAGATTCCGCTGGTGTGCCCGGACAACCGCATCGGGCACGTGGACTTGTACCTCGTCAATCATCATGGCATGAATCTCTCGAACACGAAGTCGTTTGTGTGGGCGATTCACCCCCGCGTTGCCATCATGAACAACGGCGCGCGCAAGGGCGGCAGCCCGGAAGCGTGGGAGACGGTGCACTCCAGCCCGGGGCTCGAAGACCTTTACATGCTGCACACGGCCGAGGGATCGGATGCGGCGCATAATTCGGCGGAGGCGCTGATTGCGAACCCCAAGGGCGACGGAGATGGTCACTATTTCAAAGTGGTGGCGGATCGGGAAGGGAGTTTCAGCGTGACCAATTCGCGGACTGGAAACACGAAGGAGTATGGGAAGCAGTGAACAGTGGATAGGTGCCGGTGCATTGCTCAGGGTGGCTGGACATCGGAGCTTGCAGGACGGAGAAGCAGATTCCCTTCGGGAATGACAGAAGGAAAAGCAAGAACAAAAGAAGCGCAAAGATTCGAAGATGGATGGATGAGAATGGCTTTTTCTCGACGGGAATTTGTGGCGGGAGTTGGCGCGGGCGCGGCGGTGGCGGTTGCGCCGCGGATGGTGCGGGCGTTTGCGGCGGCGTGCCCGTTTCGCGTGGCGGTGATCAACGACGAGATCTCGCAGGACTTCGATCATGCGTGCTCGGTGGTGGCGAAGGACTTCGGGCTCCAGTGGATTGAGCTGCGCGGGATGTGGAACAAGAACCTGACCAACCTGGACGCGAACGAGCTGGCGGAGTCAAAGCGAATCCTGGCCAAATACAACCTGAAGGTGACGGACATTGCCAGTCCCCTATTCAAGGTGGACTGGCCGGGGGCGCCGATTTCAAGGCAGAGCGAGCACCGCGACCAGTTCCACGCCGAGGACACCTTCAAGCAGCAGGATGCGCTGCTGGAGCATTGCATTGAGCTGGCGAAGATGTTTGAGACGGTCCGCATCCGGTGCTTCGACTTCTGGCGGCTGGACGATGTGAAGCCGTATCGCGCGGCGATGAACGAGAAGCTGGGCGCGGCGGCGCGGCGATGCGCGAAAGCCAGCCTTGTGCTGCTGCTCGAAAACGAGATGGACTGCAACACCGGGACGGGCGCGGAGGCGGCGGCCACGCTGAGCCAGGTGCGCGAGCCCAACTTCATGCTGAACTGGGACCCGGGGAACGCGGCAACATTCCCGGATACGACGCCCTATCCCAAGGGCTACAATCTCTTGCCGAAGAAGCGAATCGGGCACTGCCACGCCAAGAGCGTGATCCGCGAGCCGGGCGGGAAATGGAAATGGGCGCCGGTGGGGCAGGGCGTGGTCGACTGGGCCGGGCAGTTGCGCGCGCTCAAGCGCGACGGCTACCGCTACGCGGTGAGCCTGGAGACGCATTGGCGCGGCGCGGGAACACCGGAGGCTTCGACGCGGGTGAGCTTCGCCGGGCTCAAAAAAGCGCTGGAACAGGCGGGAACTGGCTGCTGAGTCAATGGCCTCCGCCGGTTGCCTCCGCATGAGCCAGAACAACCGCGGAGTGCGCAGCAGCCTCGTCGTAATAATGCGCAAACCGCTGCGTCTCATCTGCCTTGTAGGGCGCAAGATTGTGCGCCCAGCGGAATCCGATGGGCTGATAGACCAGCTCGGCCGCGATGCGGAACGGGCCACCGGCGCCGTTGGTTGTAATTTTGTAATTCGTCGTGCTGGAGCCGGCGGTGAAGTTGGGATCGTCCGCCGCCTTGCCGCGAACCGCAATGTCGGCTGAGGCGGTGGTCTTGTCGAAGCCGGAAGGAAGAATGCGGTTGTCCTTGAGATAGTGTGTGGCTGAAAGCAGACCCGTGGTCACGTGGTCCTGGCTGTCGCCCAGGATCGGCTCAAAAATCTCCACCTCGTCGGCCTTGGTGATGAGCGGATAATGCGGGGAAAACCGCGTGG
>Ga0307372_10003793_pt1 | contig 23855 bp, 30 predicted proteins | sample OX1MG_FD_202533 | JGI IMG/M metagenome (GOLD analysis project Ga0307372, IMG submission 202533) | Soil microbial communities from Risofladan, Vaasa, Finland - OX-1 | ecosystem: Environmental > Terrestrial > Soil > Coastal area > Acid sulfate soil | place: Finland: Risofladan, Vaasa | collected...
GGACATCGCCCTTTCAAGGCGGAAAGACGGGTTCGATTCCCGTTGGCGCTACCAATATAAGCCAATAAACACGGGATGTTTTGATGGGCATAGGCTGTTCTTCCCTCTATCTTCCCTCTATGAATCTGGGTGTTTCGCCACGTTTCGAGACGTTTTGCGACGCTTGAGCGCCGCATCGATTGAACGGATTGCCTCCTCTTTGCGTCCCTTCAAGACGTGACCGTAGATGTTGAGCGTCGTGCTCGCCGCGCTGTGACCGAGGATCTGTTGCACTGTATTGAGATCGCTGCCCGAGGTCAGCATAAGCGTGCCCGCGGTGTGACGTAAATCGTGAAGGCGCTTGTGCGGCAACCCCGTCTTTGATAGCAACCGACGAAACGCATCCGTTAACGCGTTTGGATGCAGAGGGCGACCGATCTCATCCGTGAACACAAACGCTGTCTCTTCAAATAGTGCATCGGCGCGCCGTTTGTAGCGGGCATGCTGCTTGCGCGCGAGGCGGATCGCAGAAGATGCCAACTTACCGAGTGGCACTTCTCGAACGCTCTCCGTTTTGGTCGCCTTTTGAAATAGCCTCTTTTTCGCATACGATCGTGATTCGCGCACGATGACGACGCCGCGCCGCATATCGACGGACGGCCATCGTAAGCCGGCAACTTCACCGCGTCGCATGCCCGTCCCGAGCAGAAAGGTCAGCGGTGCCTCTAACCGATGATTGTGAAGGGCAGAAAGCAGCGCGTCCACCTCATCCAATTGCAAGGAAGTGGCTTGGGAACGCTTGCGTCGAGGAGGATCAGCCCGGTCAAGGGGGTTGCGATTGACGCTGCCCTTGCGGATGCCCCAGCGAAAGGCCGATACGAGCAGGCCATGCGTGTGAGCGATCGTCGTTGCAGAAAGGCCGCGCTTCGCCAAGCGTGCGTAGAAGGCATCGAATTGCGTGGCGTTCACTCTTGCGACCGGCACGGAGCCAATCGCATCCAAACGCGCGGCGAGAACGCGATATCCCTCTATTGTTGTTGCGGCACGGCGCGCGTCCTCGCAAAAAAGCACGTAGTCATCGACGAGTCGTTTGACCGTCAGCCCGCGTACGGGGTGATACTCGTCGCCCTCCGCGAGCAGTTTCCCGAGTTCGACCTGCGCTGCGAGTTTTGTGCCGCATCCGTTGCTCCAGCGTTGCGTCCGGCGCCCAGTTTCCGGATCGTGAGCGTTGGCGATTGCGTAATAGCGACCACCGCGCTTGCGAATCGAACCGCTACCCTTTGTACGCCTCATGGTGATTCATCCCTTGCTTCGAAAAGGGCGTCGCTTTGCTCGGAAGCATTCTTGGACTTCAAATCGGAACGTCCTAACGCGCAATCGGGGCAAGGGCAGTCTTCCCAATGCGTGTAGCGGTGAACCGTATCAAAGACTTCACGCAAGTCTGACTCCTGCCTGATTGGCGTCGCCTCTCGTCGCTTCTTCCACTCCTTAAAGGAGACCGGGCGCATATACGGGCCGTACCGATCCCAATCCGAAGGGGCATCTTCAAACCAGTCGCGGAGATCAGCGCGCATGGCGTCCTGTACGCGCCTTGTTGCATGTAGCCGAAGGGATTCAATCAACGATTCAACCTCCGAAGCAAGACGTGCGCTATTTTCATGATCCCACCACCGCCGCCACGCAGATTCAAACGCCTTTGATAGCTCATCTGGAACCGTCACCGCGTCGCGAGCCTTAGCGACGCCTTCAAAGCGCGGTTCTTCGGATGGTTCGATGTAGCGACCATCGTCATCGATGGTGCGATAGTCGGCTGTGGTTATCCGACCCCACACCGCCTGGTCCAGCGAGGACGGTTCGCACAGAGAGCGCAGAATCGGCCACCATTCCCGCACCTCCGCCGTCGGGCCCGGCCTAAGCACCTCTCCGATGGTACCGAGGAAATGCCCTTCGTACGCGGGCTCAGCCGACAGCATGAGCGGACACGACACCCAAGGCAGCCCGCTGTCCCGCAGCCCTCGGCCAATCTCCCAGAGCGCATGCGGCCCGAGTCCGCGCTTTCCGCTGATAACGCGACGCATGTAGGCAACATCACGGGAGCACCTCTTGGCTAAGGCGGCGACCCGGCCGCCGCGCGTACGCTCGCCACCAATCGGCTCGCACTCAACCAAACGGTCTAGTATCTTCGCAACCGTGCCATCTGCCCCGCCCTGTCGCGGCAGTGGGCGGCCGTTTGGGAAGGCCCTGTACTTCCGTACGTAATCAAGCCGCGTCATGGGGACCTATTATACATATTTGTACTGCTGCCTCTCAATAGGTGTACGACGTTATTGGCATGAATCCTTGCTATTACGATGATAAGAAAGCATCCTCCAGAGGACCGAATACACTCCACCTGCAAGTTGAGCTACCGCCCCAAGGAACTGCCATCCCTGACGGGGATCGGCGAGGGACGGATATATCGACTGATTGCGGAGCGCAGGATCAGGAGCATTACGCTTGGGCACCGGATCATCGTGCCGGCCGAAGCCCTCGACGAGTTCCTGCGTGGCGGCGGCGATGACTAGATCAGTAAACTCGGAGAGAAGTGGGTGTGATCGGTCTCGTCGCTCTGTGCGACGGTCACTACCGCTTCGCGGCGCCTTCCTCGAGAGCCAGGCCATCGTGCTTGCCGCTCTCGGACTTGCGCCTGTGGAGGCAGTATGAGCGCCTCAACCAGCAAGATTGAGTGGACGAACTCGACCTGGAATCCAACAACGGGATGCGCGCAGGTGTCACCCGGATGCGAGCGATGCTACGCCATGCGATTGGTCAACACGCGCCAAGTCCTTAACCCGAAAAGCCCTCGATACGGACATCCCTTCGACGAAGTGATGCTGCATTACGACCGACTCGACCAGCCTTCGCGGTGGCGTTCTCCGAGGCGGATATTCGTCGACTCGATGAGCGATCTATTTCATCGCGATATCCCCGACGAGTTCATTGGCCGGATCTTCGACGAAATGGAGCGCAACGAGCGTCACGTCTTCCAAGTATTGACCAAACGGGCGGAACGAATGAAGCGATTCGTCAACCGGCGCTATTCCAATGCCAAGTGCCCGGCTCATGTCTGGCTCGGGGTCTCGATCGAAAATATCGATTACGCATGGCGCGAGACGATGCTGCGCGGGACGAACGCGGCCGTGCGCTGGATCTCGGCTGAGCCGCTGATCGGATCGCTCGCCAAACTTGACCTTGACGGCATCGACTGGCTCGTCGCCGGCGGCGAATCTGGCCCTGGAGCCAGGCCGATGCAGGAAGCCTGGGTTCGCGAGTTACGCGATCGCTGCGTTGCTGCCAAGCGCGTCGCTTTCTTCTTCAAACAGTGGGGTGGTGTAAGGAAGAAGAGGGGTGGGGCTGAGGCTCTGCTGGACGGTCGCCGCTGGACGGAGTATCCAGCATGAGGCTAGAGCCAACATCAGGCCGCGGACCCGTAATCGTCGCCGCACTGCTCGCGCCTGCGAACTCGATGTGGTTCGACGTGTGGTCGCTGATCGAAGCGTTGCTCCACGCTCCGATCGTAAAAGCCCTCGCGCGCAGATACGCGAGTGCCGATCGCGATTTGTGCCGCGCATACGTGCGGAGGGGCGCGTCTTACGCTGATCTCGCATGGCGCGAGGATCATCGCGTTTCCGTAGCGGCTCATTACATTACCTTGGGCGGGATGCTCATCGATGCTGACGGCGGGACCGATGTTACGATGCGACGCCTCGGCATCGACAATCGGGGAATCGGACATGAGGCGGGCGACATCGCATGAGCGATCCGACCGTTCGTATCACCAGCCTCGTCAGTCTGCGTAATGACCACTACCGATTTATCGCGCTTTATGACGAAACCGAGGTACGCGACTGCTGCGCACGCTACGATGGCGCGCACGTGAGCATTGTTTGGCCGCCTTTTGCGTGGACCGTCGATCCCGCGGGCGAACGACGCCATCGGCCACTCGTCATCTGGAGCCCGAGCCTGCGCGAGCGCATCCGCGTCGCCGTCGAGATCGCCATCGCAGAGTACTTAGGCTGTCGCGGAAGTGCAGTTATCGGACGTTCAGCCGAAAATGCGTTTGGCAAACTGTGCTGCGCCTCACCCCGTTAATAGACCGCCGTCGTTGCTAGAAAATCGACAAACCCCGAATCACAGCGCCGGGCCGTGCCCGCAAGGCCGGAAATCGACAATCCGGGGTCGAAAAGCTCAACGATGCGGGGAATGTCGCTACGCATGGATCCCTCGTTTCAATGATCGGGCATCCATCGATTGCTGGCGTCAACGTCGTTGCAGAGACTGACTACGATGCAATGACCCTATTGCCGGTGCGCTATCGCGTGACGCGGACGGGCAGCACGACCGAGGCGACTTTCGCTGCGGGCCAAGCGACACCGTTGCAGCCGCCCGTCACATGCACGAAACTGCCGGGCACGACGGGGAGGCAATGAGTCCCGAAGAACGTCAGGCAAAGCCCACGCTGATTGACGCCTTTGTCAAGTGGATCGCTATCCCAGCGCTCGTCGCTGCGATTCTCATTGGCGTCTTCTTTCTACTGTGGGAGCACGGCAAGGCGCTAAACGCTTCTCATTCGCCGAGGATTGCGGATCAGTTCGCAAGTAATGGCATTTTGTTTGCGTCTGTACTCGTCAGTTCCGTATTGGCTGTATTGACGTACAGCATATTCCGCATGACTGTCCTTGCTTTGAAGGAAGTGAAGGAACAGACTCAGGCCGCCAGAGACACAGCGAAAGCCACCAGAGATCAGGCTGATAGAGTCCAAGAGCAGTTGAAACTTCAGACCAAGTCTGAGGAACGGATGACCGGCGTTGAGGAGCGCATGGCTGGTGCAGACAAATACAGAGCCAATGCGTTCGTTGATATAGGCTGGCGTCGATCATCAGCTCAGCCGCTGCACAGCGCTGCGCCGCGAGGAACGGACGGGAAGGCTCAAGGCGATTTCCAATGGCAGGTTTACCGCCGAAGCGTTTGGGACATCACGCGCAACTCGAAGAGGGACCCCATCACGTTCGAGCGCAAAGAAGAGTATGATTGTGATCCGCAGAGGAGCGCATTCCGGCTATTGCTTGACAAACATCACGACGCGCTCTTCGCTCTTAAAGAGTTTATTGTCGACATTCCGATCCGGAATCACGGGAATGGCGCAGCGCTCGACATTGATGTTTCCATACAGGTCATAAGTTGGAGCGACATGTGGATCCCCTTTCCGGATATTGCAGGCGGTGCCGGCAAGGGTACCGATAGGAAACTCATATTCGATCGCTTGATGCCTAACACTCTAGCGCTACCCGATTGGTTGGAAGATTTTCTGCGCAATAACTATACAGTCGAGTCTACCGTTAGAGAGGAACCCCTTAGGAACATTTCAGAGTGGCGAACGCGATATCAGAACCTATTTCTTGCACCTCACGAAGAATGGGTCATTGCGCACCCAATCAATGTTGGCGAGTCATTACTCGGCTACAAAGCAGTCTATCGTACTCGCCACATACAGGAGTTTGTATGGCCTGATGCGCTCAATCCAAGTGATGTGAGAGGTGTGGCGGACCATCTTCGTGGGATAGCGATTCCTGAAAAGGCGTTCTATGGATATGTGTCGGAGAGAGGGGCCCTCTCGGCACTGCCGGGCGTTAGTGGGAACGACTTTCGCGATCTACTGGCTTCGAGAATAAAGCGAAACTATGATCATAATGCTGTCCTAGAAGCGCTTCGGCAGCGCGATGCGCCGCTAGGTTTGCGAGTGACCATACGGTATAGGAACGCGGTTTCGATAGCTGATGACGCAAAAGACGAGACCGTGTACAATCTCTTGCTGCGCGAATCGGGCGCGCCGGGCGAAGAGTCGAGCCTTTTTATCGAGCCACACCTTGAGGTTGCGGAGAATGGAATTGCGCGCCTCGATAAGCGCACGACCTTGGCCCACCGCGAGCAGCAATGGCTACGGGGGCAGGGACTCTGGAAAAAAGGGGAGGGCGTGACGTTGTTCCGAAGTACTGCACTTAGGCACGACCCTATTGGTGACTGCTTCCCGTTCGCCGGCATAAATGAAGAAGAAGCGGCCACTGAGAGGCTCTTAGCGTTCGTTGATGATAGGGTCAGAGGCGTGCCCGCGTACACGGGCGTAGATCCTATAGGAGATTGTAAAGACCTATTTCTGGACGAGTGCGTGTTGCATGAACGTACACGCTTTCTCCCCGAAATGCACCACTTTATCGACGACTGGCGTGACAACGCGCCAGTCGTCGTTAAATGCGAGTGGCTGGGCTTGCAAAACACGCTGGCATTCGGGATCAACGAGTCGCTCCTCAAGGAGCAGGTGCTGCCTGCGCTGGAGATCAGCGTTCGCAATGACGGGTTCCGGGAAGACGCATCAGCGTTACAGATGCGGATCGACAAGGAGCATCCAGAAGTGATGGAAACGGCCGAGTCGGCGCTCCTGAAAAGCCGTGATCGCTGGTTTGTGCCGGACATATTTGGCCACGACAGATTCAGCGGGTTCGCTGGGGTGTATCTTGGCGAAAGCAAGTTTCACGCTGCGTTTTCGACACCCGAAACAAGACTCGCAATAATCCCGATCGCTTGCTCGGACTGGGATTCGTCCTCCCTAACGATCGGCGAGCCGTACAAGATCAGCGCGGCGATGGGCCGCGGTGAGGTGCTGATACAGTATCTGGTCGAGCCGATTGACGTCGAGCGATACGAGCGCTGGCCGCTGCTCGAAGAGAATCCGCAAGTCGCTGCGGATGGATATGTCGATCTTGACACCTTTCTAGCTGATTAGCGTATTCGGTGTCCAGCTTTAGCGGGGGTCACTCCAGAGGCGCCATCAGCCGCCAGCGATCTGCGCGAAGACCGCCTCGACGATATCGTGCATTGCCGGATCGATCGCCCATCCCTTGCGCAAAAGCGGCGGCAACCGCGAGTTCTGCTCTATTGACGGGTACCCACTAAACGCCACCAGCGATATGTGGAATCTGAGGCTAGGCCTCGAAGGAAATCCACATGCGCAAATCCCGGTTTACCGAATCGCAGATCGTCGGCATCCTCAAGGAGCTGAAGGCCGGCGTGAAAGCCGCAACGCTCTGTCGCAAGCACGGCATCTCGACCGTAACGCTGTACAACTGGCGCGCGAAGTACGGCGGGCTGGAAGTGAGCGACCTGCGCCGCCTCAAAGAGCTTGAAGAGGAAAACCGGCGCCTCAAGAAGATCGTCGCCGATCAGGCGCTCAACATCGAGGCGCTGAAAATGGTCGCCGAGGGAAAATTCTAAGGCCCGTACAGCGAAGAGGTGCGGTACGGGCCGCACAGGCACAGTTCGAGGTTTCGGAGCGCGCTGCGTGCCGTTGGCTCGACGTCAATCGCAAGCTGTTGCATTACGCATCCCGGCGGCCGTCGGATGAACCGCTACGGAGTTGGCTCATCGAGAGAGCGGAGCACCACCGGCGCTACGGGCAACGTCGCCTCGTCGTGCTGGCGCGACGGGATGGTTTTCTCGACAACCACAAGCGAATCGAGCGGATCTACCGGGCTGCAGCCCTTCAGGTACGCAAGCGCGTACGGCGCAAGCTGGCTCTCGGGCGCGGTCCGGTCGACGAGCGGGCGCTGCTTCCCAATGATCGCTGGTCGCTGGATTTCGTGCATGATCGGCTGCAAACGAATCGCCGCTTCCGCATTCTCGGCGTCGGCGATGATTGCACGCGTGAGAACCTCGCGCTCGAGGCCGACTTCGCCTTTTCCGGCGCACGAATGACGCGCGTGCTGGACGCGATCGCTGAGCTGCGCGGTTTTCCCAAAACCATCGTTCTGGACAACGGTCCGGAAATGTGCTCTTTAGCGATGCTCCGATGGGCGGCAGATCGTGGCGTACGTCTGCATCACATCGCTCCCGGCAAACCTGTTCAGAATGCCTTCTGCGAAAGCTTCAACGGCCGGCTACGCGACGAGTGCCTCAACGAATACGACTTCACTTCCCTTGCCCACGTTCACGAAGTACTCGGCGAGTGGCGCGAGCGCTACAACCGCGAGCGACCGCATAAAGCCCTCGGGTGGCAAACGGCCGAGGAGTTTGCCAACACGTTCTCGACTACATCAACCACGAAAACTCTCCACCTATCTTCGGTGGCTTGATAGGGTACCCGTCACTATCCAAACAGAAGCTCTGGCAAATGGATATTCATCGGGGAACGCTGGCAGAACCTTAGTCGTCTCCACCCATAAGGAGACGAAACTCGTCAAACTCCAGTTCTGGATTGTAATATTCAGGACCCATCGGCGAGATCGAGTAGCCGTCCTTCGTCTTTGCAATCGTATATGGCTTGCCGTCCGAAAAATAGAAGTTAAGTGAACGTACGACCGCAAGTTTGTGTGGCTCGCTATCGAGCGGATCGGCTTCAACTTCGAAGGCGTCGTGGTACTCGCTCTTTCCGCGAAAGAGTCCCCTGATGAAATCTGGATGCAACTCGACATCCACCAATGCGGGGTGCTCGGCCTGGATCTGAGCAACGAGTTCGGTGGAGTCCTTGCCCAAGATTTTCTCGGTCTGCGCTTGGGCGCGAGCGAGACGATCGGAGGTGCCGAGGCACGATTCGTAGAGACCCCGATCGACGAGCACGTCTTGCGTGCCGTCGAAGGTCTTCGTCGCCGGATCGATGTGTGCGTGAACGATCGTAAGATTGACGTGCGCGGCAGTCCCGAAGTGGCCCAGGTCTTTCACGAGCGGCTCGAGCGTCGCGTCATCGGAGTAGATAATAACCGTGCCGATCTTCCCCGTACGGATCCATTCGCTGGCGCGTTCGCTCATGGCATTGGCGGCATACACCACGTTTACGTGCCCAACGATTGGTGTCTCGATCCCGCTAAGAGAGTCGCAGTGGTGGCCCACGACGACCGGGCTCAGTCCCCACGAGACGATGTCCACACCCATACCGGCAGACCGAAGATCCTCGACTAACACCTCATCGTAGACCGCAGAGAGAAGACCAGCGGTCCGCATGCGCCGCGGCACAAAGGCCCATGCGGATGTCACCGTATGGGCGGCGTGCCGATCATCGACCGCCGCGACGAGCTTTTGCAGATCCACGTCGAGGTGCGGGCGGCGGAGGACATCCATGGCTGCACCCCAGAGCGATTCGGTCTCGACGAGGTGCAGCGCACCGCGAGCGTGGAGATCGATGGAAGGAGGCGTGGGGCGGTCGAGCATTTGTGTCATGAGGCTTGTAGTATGCCGCTCCTCAACCTCTCTACATACCGGGCACCGGCCAGCGCACGCGTCTTGACTCTGCGGAAGAGTCGTTCCCTGCGTGCCGAGGTTGCCCTCTCAGGCGAGACAGGTCCGGCAGCCGCTTCGGCGCGCATGACTGTGTCCGGATTAGTGTGTACTTTCGGGCGTACCCGGAGTGCAGGGAGGCGGCGCAATGAAGACCGGAGCACCTGTGTTGCAGGCCGCGCATCCGGCGCCATCTTTCGCTTCGCGATCGCGCGCGGAGCCGGTTGCGTAGAATGCTAGTCGTTCGCCGCAGTGCGCCATCGTGGCTCCCGACCGTCCCCGTCGTTTCTGTGAGATCCTAGCGCAGAGCGTCGCTTACACGCAAGGTAGGCTTCGCCGCTAACGCGCCCTTGCGTGCCGTTCCGTCTACGCTTTCACGGCTCCCACAACGACGGCCGCAGGCCGGAAGGGAGCCACGATGGACACCGCAGTTTTCTCGGCACTTCTCCCCGAGGCGTCTTCAACGGCGCGAACGGAAATCTCTCAGACACTCTTACGCTTCGGCGACGGCGCGCTCAAATTCGCCGCCTTGAACGGCGTGACGATCCGCGTGCTGGATCGCGGCGAGCGTTACGCCAATGCCTCGGCTGCGCTCGCGCGGCTTGGAATCGACGTCGATGCCTGGCCCACGCCGCCAGCGGGTCTGTTCGTCGTCGAGGAAAGATCGGTTATCTTGCGCTCGTGCAGTCCGATGACCGTTGCGCACGAGTTTAGCCACGCGCTCGATTGCGCGCTTGGAGACGGGGTCTATATTTCCGGCATCGATTCGCACATTCGCGCTGCGTTTGCAGGTGCGCGCACGTTCGTGACGCCCTATGCGGCTACTGGCCTCGATGAATACTTCGCCGAAGCGTGCCGCGCGTACGTCGAGGCCAACGATGTCGCCTCGGCCTGGCCGGCGGTTTCTCGCGAGCGGCTCGCTGCGATCGATCCTGCGATGTTTGAAATCGTCGATGCGATCTTCGCGCGCTTCGCGAGTGCGGGCATTGAAGCTCTCGATATATGTGTTCTGCGTCGGCTTTCCAAGCTGGATGAAGAGCAAGCTCGACGCAGTGCTCTTTGGCCCACTGCTGCATGAGCTTGGACGTAAAGTCCGCGCGGTGGTACGTTGCAAATGGGGCCTCAGCCACCGCGCCCGCACTCATCGAAAACGGCGAAAGGTAAGCGGCCAACCCATCGCTAACCCGTTGTGCCATGTTCGAGCCCTTCCCAATGCCGCCAGTCCGCGACATCATCGCGAAAATTCAGGGCGACCTTACCAACGCTGAGTTCATTGGTGCCCTATGGAATCTCGGTGATAATCTAGACCCGCGCCCGAGTCCGGACTGGCTGGAGGGCGTGCAAAGCGCAACTACACTGTTTGTACAAGACCACACACTGAAGAAGCTACTGGACTTGCTTGACAAGAAGCCAACCCGGGAAGATGCCAGCGATCTGAAGAAATCGCTGAAGGAAGCAAATGCGCAGGTAAGGCGTTTCGGTGGAAGGTCGATTCCCTATCACTTACGCTTTGTCAAAAAACTCCTGAAGGAGCCCTTCACTAAGCTCGACGTCCTACTCGACACGGGAGATTACGGAAGCTTTTTCGACCTCGAGCTCTGCGGCGAAATAGTCGAGCGCATTGGTAGCGCAAAGAAGGAAGACGTACGAGTTCTCGTTTGCGGCGGGTTGGATCCCTCCCACGCGCACCGGCGATGGAAGAGGTCCTATGAGGAGTTAACGCGGAATCCAGCATTTGGGTATTTCCTCAGCAGCTACTTGAATCAAGCGCAGGCACCCAATTCAGGGTTCAAGACTTGGATAGAGCAGGTGGCGTCCGGTGGGGAGGAGCGCCGCTACTTTCTCGACTGGGGACAGCGGTACTCTGCTCCTGATAACTGGGTCGGCGCTAAAGAACTGATGCGTTGGGCGGAGGAAGCGCTCAAGAGATGCCAGCACGCGGATGAGAGCGACGTGAGCGGCGACGGGCACTGGTTCCAAGCTCTACAGTGGCTTTGCGATTGTTACTTCCAGCGGGAATTGGAACGCCGATCGACGTTAAGGAGGTACCCAGATATCAAGAAAACACCGCTGCTCCTGTGGATCAAGGACGGCAAAGAGGCAGTATACGTCCTCCCCGAAAGCGCTTACGGCCCAGGCGGAACTGCGTTCGGCACGTGGGAGCTACCGGTCGACTACAAGGGAACGCTGCTGCGGCAACCTATGATCGCCGTTTGCAGCGGAACCTTTGAATCGTACTGGGATCTCAAGCCGCATCCAGACACGGTGTAGTCGGCATATATCTCTACCGTCGAGAGGCGTCCTTACTTCTCCGTGTCACGAGAAAGCGAGACAACCAATAATTGCTTCGTCCAAGATCCATTGCGCTTTCTCAATAGTCTGTCTTCGATCTCGTGGGTGCCGAGCAACCGAGCGGCATCGCAAAACATGTCTCTCAGCGGGACTTCCTTCTTGCTAAGAACCTTGTAACGGACGGCGGCTTGCCCAAGGACCGCCTCGATTCGACTGAGGCCGAGGAACGAGCTTAGCTGAATCACCGCAGGCGGAGCTTCAGGCAAGCTCCCGTACCAGCCGAGAAAAGTTCTCGTTACGTCTAATCCGTCTGCGCCAGCCAAACGAAACAGGCGGTTCACGCCGCTGGACTTCACCGTCTCTAGAGTTTCCGCAGACAGCTTGTTCTCCGGCATCTGCGGTGCGTTAAAGACGATTAGGTTATGTCTAGCCACAACGTCCGTCGGGATATCGGTGAACGACCCCTCGCTGAACGCGACTTGTTCAGCCCGGACCCTGTGCTTTGCAATGAGTGCACTAACGTTTGCGCGGGTTACAGCAATCGCCTCGGGCTGGATGTCATTAAACGTCGCAAACCTCGCATGGTACTCGACGAGACAGTAGACGCCAATGATCCCTGCGCCACACCCGACATCCAATAGGCACGTCTGCCCCGGCATGACGATGGCGCACATCGAGGTCGCGAGATGCTCCGAGAAGCATGACGGTGCATCAAAGGGCCCGTTCGTTACGAGGAAATCTCTCCAGAAATCCGTCAGGTGGTCGGGGCTTCCGTGGGTCACACGTTGGCGTCCTTTCTGCCGCTCCATCCCGTCATCCGAAACAAAGCTGCAACGGCAGTCCATAGCCATGCCATTGCTCACCATAGCCAGTTTTTGGCTGTTGCCTGGACAATTATAGAGTGCCGTTTCCGGCATTTTCTAGGGACAAACTGGATTCAAGAAAGTCGGGGACAAACCGAAGCCAGAAAAGTCTCGACAAAATCGCGTTCAACAAGTTCTCGACAAATCGTGATGCAGTTTCGCCCGCGAATTAGCCGCTCTGCTCGATATATAATCTGAGAGACACGCGGCTACGGCGGCGCGCCGCCCAAACGCTAAGGTTAAGAAGGAGTTCACAAAATGAATCCTGACGAATCGCTCCTCTTAGGGCAAGACGACGCCGGGAGGCGCACGCGCATGACGCAGACAGATGAAGCCGTCCGCGTCGCGCGCCTTGGTCGGAAGACCGCCGCAGAGGCACAGGCTAGCATGTTCTATATGCACCCTGTTCCAGTGCCCGGCCGCTCGCAACCCGCGAGTATCCGCGGTGACGCCAGCCGTGCTGCCCCGACGAGCAATCGATTCCCAGCCACGCAGACTCCGCGAGCGAGGGTGATGTGGAGCACGCACTCCCGCGAACAGATGTCTTATAGAGACATCAAGACGACTGACGTCGAGCACGTGATCTCGAGAATGCGGGTCTTCGAGCGCGAATCCGGCGGCTGCCTGAACGTTTGGGGTAGAGACGACCGGGGTCGAGAGCTGAAAGTAACGCTATCACGGGTGGGCGAGCGTTTCCTCATAGTGACCGTGGCGCTGAAAGGCCAGATAACGGTAGCCCAAATTCTCAAATGGAAGGCCCACGAGGGTGAACCCTTGGCCTTCCGAGGAGGAGTCGCATGAACGCACTTTTAGCGATGTCGCAAACCCAGGTAGTGGCCGCACTCATAGCCGGCACCGCGATCTTGCTGCTCCTTATCCCCGCGTCGCGGCAATGGCTCAAGAACATGTTAATGCAGATTAGCGGGTGGATTGACGCGCATCTGCTCGCGAAACATAACCGTGATCTCGCCGTGATGGCCGTGTCGCGGAAGCTCAATAGCATCAAGCTGCGAACCGAAGCCAGATTCTTCTATTGGTTGCAGCAGCGGCGTAGATGCTTCGCTTGGCTTGGCGCCGCGTATAACAATCGCCTTACCGTATGGGAAAGCGCGTTCCAAAAAGTCGCAGAAGAGGAGGACGGTGCCCGTTCAGCTGGTGCAGATGATCGGCTTGAAGCTCCGCAGTTCCTGCCTCTGGCCCCGATGATGTACCGCTTCGTGCAAGGCGTGATCGGAACTGGAGAGGGAGTTTTAACGTTCATCGCTTTCCAGCTCTGGCACTTCAGCCCAATCCAACTCTGGGGAGTAGTCATCTTTTCGGGGCTGGTGGGCGCGTTGCTCGGACACTGCACCGGGCAGGCAATTTATCGTCGGCAGCTACGCCCGGCCGTTCTTATCGGACTGAGCGCTTTGCTGTACTGCACGCTCCTTGGCAGCATGCGGTTCGCGTGGCTCCTCGCTCACAGCGACTCAGGGGGTGGATCAGTCACCAATGTCGTCGGCGCTTTCGGCTGGCCAATCGTATGCATGCTCGTCTCGATCATCGTCGGATCTCAACTGCGATACGTGACGCCTCTCGAGCAGGCGCGTCTCGACGAGACCCGCGCGAAGCAACATTGCGACCAGCTTAACCAGCGCGGCATGGCTCTTGTGAAAGTCCTGCGCGATCGGACGCGCGCCAAGCGAGCCGAAACAACGGCGTTGGTCGACGCGTATCACCGAGGTTTCAGTTTCGGTTGGAAGCAGGAGCCGCTGACTTTTCCCGACTGGCAAATCGTTGCTCCGGATGGCGACATCGATTCCCTATGGCCTCCCGCCCGTCGGTCATCAGGTGCCACCAGCATGTCTGTGCCGTACAGCACGGCAGTGATTCATGACAACTCGGCTGGGAGTCACCATGCGCTTCGATAGGAACGCAGCGAGGCTTGGCCATGCTGGGATGCAGATCGTTCGTGTGTTCGCTATTTGCCGAGTATCGGTATACCTTGCGCTGGCCATAACAACAACGGGATGCGGGGCGACTTCGCTATCCGCGCATGTGGAAGTCTTGGCGAGCATTAAGCATTCGGCGCCGGGCAATGCGTGGGACTTAGAAGCCGAGTCCTATCGCGCGATTTATACGGCGCTGCTCGGCCGTAACGGCGTTCGAATCGTTATAACGCCGATTTCGGATCACTCTCTCGCCGAAGCCTCGTTATTCGACGAGGTTTCACCCATCAAGTCGCTATTTGGAATGAACGACTACGACGCAAGCCAAGAACGGAAGGCTCTCGCAACAAAAGCTGAAAGGGCTCTCGCGATCCTTCAATCGCGTCAGTTTGGGAGCAAGCGCACAGAGATCATTAACGCCATCTTCGGCGCCGCCGATCGCTTTGAAGCCGCACCACACGACGCCAGCAGACTGCTAATTATCCTTGCGAACTCATTTGAGCAGAGCTCTATCCTTAATATGGCTGACTACCACCTCAATCTGAACTCAGGCGCGATCCGGAGGCGTGTCCTAGATCATCTCAAGGCGACAGGTCAACTCGTCGCCCTGCACGGCGTCGATGTTTGCATGCTGGCCGTAACGAACGGCGACGATAATTGGGCGGACTACAACAGAAGCCGCGGTGTTCGTCGATTTTGGCAAGATTATTTTGCTGCGGCTGGTGCCCATCTTGTCGGATATGGCGCGGCCATCGGGTCTTGCGGACCGCTTGCGAATGATAGTGAAGGGCAGTGAACCAAATGCAGGTCTTCCTTCCCGTCCTCGGTGCAGTGTTGTTCTGGGAAATCACCAGCTTCTTCGTTACCGCGACGTTCTTCAGCATCGCAGCCGGTGTTGGAGCATACGTGAAAGGGCGAGTCCCTGGACGATGGATGCTTGCCGGCTTCTTCCTCGGGCCGATCGCATTCCTCGTCTTGTTGTTCCACAGCGACGAATAGCGGACTTGGTGCCGAGCCTCTGCACAGAAGTATCATACCGCCGCGTTTCACTTACTCCGGTGGAGGACGTTCAGGTAAACCTGAGCATTTCGGCCAGGCGGCGCGCCGTCGTGGCGTGGTTCGGCGGCCATTCCCTGACAGAGGCTCCGCTCGTGCATGCACATTCTCCGCCCTTGACCGTACAGGCCTAACGAGTCGAGCCATCTCGTCAAAATACGTTCGGCCGAGCAACAGGCCATCAAAGCTATCGGAATCCTTCGAGCGCGCCGCAGGGCAACGGACCGAAATCATTGTTGCGATTCTCGCGTGAGGTCGCTTCGCCCACGATGCAGCAACCACGGGAAACTACTGGTCATTCCATCGGCGAGAGTCGAGCAGAGCTCTGTCCTGAATATGGCCGATTACCGGCTCAATCTCAACAATGATACCGACAACGGGTCGAGTTCAAGTCTGTATGGCCGCAATAGCGTCAGGGGAGAATAATTGGGTGGTTCCATCCGAGACAAGAATCTTACGCGCCTCTGGGAAAACGTCTCGTAGATGCAGGGCGAGCCTTATCCCGTGCCATGTGCTGATCGGCAGCTCCTGGCCGCCCTCATGAGAAACAGCCTAAGGCATTCATTTCACAGTCGGCGTTTGCCAGGCCTGGCATCCGTTCTTTAGAGCAAGCACTTCAATAACTGAGCGCACCTCAAGTTCTTGAATCGAAAGAGCCTGTTGAAGGTGATGCACCATATCCCATTCCTCCGATGCGACGACGCCGTCGGAAAAAATACAATCCACCGTCAGCGCGAACACTGCTAGCCTAGCGTCCTCAGGTGCGCATCGCCCACACTGATCGATCAATGATCGCCAACCCTCATTGTTGAGTCTTTCTCTCATTTCGTCAATCATCTGATTGATATGCGCTCGCGGCTCATTCCGGAAGATTGGGTGGATATCGGTCACGAGGTCGAACCACGCAACCTCGTCAAAGGCCACGTTGCCATCGCATTCGATGGTGGCCAGCAGTATGCCACAGGTTGCTTCCTGTAACGTGTATTCCGGGTGCGACCGGCCGTCGTGACCCTCCGAAACTGGTAACATATCATGATTTCCCATTGGCGCGTCCTCGTACCGCTTCCTTGAATCGTTGGAGGGTTGAAATTCGCTCGCTGCCGGTGCGCTCCGGTCCGAGTTTCGTTGTAACGAGCGTCGTCAGCAATCCATAAACATTCGATGGAATAGAGTTAGTATCTTGTATTGTGGCCCAGAGGTCAGCGGCGTGTAGATCAAAGCGCCGAAGGATTTCATCGACGATTGAGGACATCTCGACTTCTGTTACCAGCCGTTGGCGCAGATTATCACCAGCGCGGGATGCCTCGGGTTTTCGCCCGGTGGAGCGTGGCGTTTCGGATAAGGGAATGACCCAGGGCGCCACATCCTTTTGAGGCCACTCGTGATAAGCATCGGCTTCGAGCTTCAATCTATGCGCAACGCCCGCCCCTTCGATTCCCAGGAGGTGAACGCGAACGCCAAAACTCTGAGCTGCCGTCATTGCAACAAGAAGATCCTCGTCTCCAGAGAGAAGAAGTGCGACATCGATTGCCTGATGTCGGGCGAGCTCTGTAAGATCATGAACGATAAGCGAATCAACACCCTTTTGTGTTTCCGTCATTGTTTCTGGGTTATGGCGAATGACTCCGAGACGTATCTTTACGTCATCGTGCTCCCAAGTGCGGAGATGACTGGGATTGGGAACATAATTAATACCAGCATCGTACCAATAAATGCGAACGAGCCTTCCGCCGCCTCCGTCGAGAGCAGCAGCTTTGCTCCGCAGCGCACTCAATACATCCGCGTCCTTCAGGGTGTAGGTAAATCGCTTGCCCTTTTCTTTGAAGCGCGCCTTGTAACATGCGGAAAACAGAAACCCCACGTCAACGAAGATGGCTACCTTCATTTTAGGTCTTTCTATCTTTTGGATTGGCGATCCTATAGAGTGGGCCCTCCGCCAAGATTTTACTCCACCTATACCTGGAAACTCGCGGCGATCGCGTTGATATACATATCGGGGACGCAATGCTGATCGGCCAGGGCTTTGCTGATCGTCTCCACCCTAAGGATACGCCGAATCGGATGACCGTTATTCTTGTGCACGTCCTCGTACGCGAACGCATCGCCTGGTCGTAGATCTCGAGCGCGAATGTTTCACCGACAAGCTCCATTGTACGATCCGCGTTGCGTCGTGCCGGCCTCCCTCTACCGGCCATCGTTCTTCGTGGCATTCTAGCGTAGATCGTCGCTTCCACGCAAGGTAGGCTGCGCCGCTAACGCGCCCTTGCGTGCCATTCCGTCTACGCTTTCACGGCTCCCACAACGACGGCCGCAGGCCGGAAGGGAGCTACGATGGACACCACAGTTTTCTCGGCACTTCTTCCCGAGGCGGCGCAGACGGCGCGCAACGCGATCGCCACAACACTCTCACGCTTCGGCGACAGCGCGCTCAAATTCGCCGCGTCGCGCGGCGTAACGATCCGGATCCTCGACCGAGGCGAGCGTTACGCCAATGCCTCGGCTGCGCTCGCGCGGCTTGGAATCGACGTCGATGCCTGGCCCGCGCCGCCGGCCGGGCTCTTCGTCGTCGAGGAACGCGCGGTTTACCTGCGCTCGACCAGTCCGATGACCGTCGCACACGAGTTCGGGCACGCGCTCGATTGCGCACTGGGCGCAGGCGCTTATTTCTCCGGCACCGATGCGCACATTCGCGCCGCCTTCGCGAGCGCGACGTCGTTCGTAACTCCGTACTCCACTTCTGGCATCGATGAGTTTTTCGCTGAAGCGTGCCGCGCGTACGTCGGAGCCAACGATCCCACCTCGGCGTGGCCGGCAGTTTCCCGCGAACGCCTGCAGCGCATTGATCCGGCGACGTTCGAAATCGTCGAGACGATCTTCGTCGGATTTGGTGACGGCGGATGATACGCTACACCCTTACCTTTCGTCCTTTTCGTCGCCCTTTCGATACGCTTCGTTGCCCGCAGACGCGAATCGCGAAAAGCAGGGCCATTCGCCGCGTCTCGTTCGGCATAGTCGCTTCCGAGAGAGCGTTGTTCATGCTCCGCCTGTTCTGCGCCCTAACCGCAGCGCGATTGCTCCGCGTACCGTACGCGCTCGCCGCTAAACTCCAAGGGTCTTCGATCTCCGACTCGCTCTGCTCGCCCTTTTCGTTGAGCGCCTATTTTGCGCGTCTGGCTGCTGCACGAATCACGCAGCGGTCACGGGCCGCAGATAGGATCGAAACTCATGAACAAACTGGTGCTCCACGGGAACATCGTCCGCGCCGAAATCAAGACGGCGGAGACTGGGACCCGGTACTTCAAGGCGACCATTGCATCGGATCGCTCAACCAACGGCGACAGTGCAACCGACTTCTTCCCGGTGGTCGCTTTCGGCGACTGGATCGACAGCTTGACCGACATCGCCAAGGGCGATTTCGTCAAGGTCACCGGAAGCGTCCGGCTCTCGACCTTCGGCGACGACAAGCGACTCTCGGTCGAAGTCCTCGCGAAGTCCATCGAGCGCCCCAACCGCAAGGAGGCGGCCGCGTAAGCGGCTCCTCCGGGGGTTCGGTGATTCACTATGGTGCGTTATGTGATCCGCTACACAATCGCGCGTCTGATCTTCCGTCTCATCTTCGGACGACGCAGATGGTAATGCGGCCCTCGGTTCCGGCGCTGCCAGCCGCCCAGGCTACCACGGTCGCCCTCAACCGTTCCGGGCTTTCGCGGCATAAACGCTGCGCTTTTTATTCCACGACCCTCCATCGGTCGAGCCCCCGCTCCTCGTGGTTCATCGCCGTGCGGCAGCGGCGTATCGGGCCGCAAGGAGGGACACCATGACGCTCTATGATTGCCGGGTCGAGCACCGAAAAACGGGACGACTGCTCTACAACTACTACTGCTAGCACGCTACGATCGCAGAAGCGCAGGCTCACGCGGAACGGCTCATGCGTCGTAGCGAGCGCGGACGCAACGTCGTCGTCAGACGCAGCGACGTGGAGAGCGTGCGATGACGCGCACCGTCACCGCGAAACTCGCTGGCATGCGCAAGGAGCGCGACTGGTGCGTCATGCCCACGAACAACGATCGCATTCTCGTGCAGACGGACGGCGCGATTGGCGTCTTCGATTGGCGCACCGGCGAGGGACGACTTTGCGTGCGCGGCGGATACTTCCCGCACCTCGCGGCCGCGTCTCCCTTCACATTCCCGCAAGACTTCGTCGCTGCATGTTTGGCTGCCTGTCCATCGCTTGGCGGAGAAACCGTGCTTTGCGATGGCATGGTGATCGTCGAGAACACCGTGCATGTCATAGACGGGGAACGCGAACGATGATTACCGCGTGGCAGCTCTCCGGGCTCGACAGCGTGCCTGCGCGCCTCGTTCGGTTTGGTAAGCGACGCCATGCAATATCAGTCGTCGTCATTGAAGAGGATTCGGTCCGCGTCGAAGCCCGCGTCGGGCGGAAACGAGTTGTATGTATCGACATCGGGAATCGTGACGAAGGCTTCGATGCGCGCCTACGCCAGGCGCTTGCGCGTGCAATGACCGAAGCACAAGCCAAGATGCTGGAGAAAATGTAGAAGGCCGCGGCGGCGCCCTAGCCCGCTACCGGTGCCCCGTTCATCCCTGCACGGTCGACGTCTCCGTGCGACCAGCGGCAAGAAGTACAAGAAGTGCCACAGAGCCGCCGCCTGAGGGGATAGGAGTTAAGCGATCTGAAACGCCGCCCCCCGCCTCCCGGCGGCTTGGCTCAAGGATGCGAGGCCTCTTAGCGATCTAAGCGCTATTCGCTAAGCCGATCGCAGCTACGCAGCGTGTGCAGCGTGGCGCGAGGAGGGCGAGGGGCGGACGCGAGCCGGACCGGACGCCTGTCACAGCTTATCCTCGCGCAGAGGAAGTCCAACGGCTCTAAATTCGCGTGCTAGCAATTGGCGCCATTCGCCATTGTCTGGGCTGTAAGGGATGTGTGCTATCCCACGTATGTCGCTGGGGTACTCTACTACATCATCCTTCCCCGCATCAACGACTGCCGCTACGCGGTCGCGACCATAACGACCGATGAAATAGCCGAGTTCAAGGACAACGTTCTGACGCGGCCGCAACTTTTCTTCATCAGGCGAGGCTGAAGCAGAACGTCCAATATCGTCGGGAGACAACAACGCAACGGCGTAGGCTACGTCCCCGTGCTCCTCAAACTTCTCAATGAGCGTTCGGCCCTTGTTGGCCTCCTCGGCCAGCACGATCGCTTCAAGCCCGATTCTGTTTATGAACGCCTCGACTTCACGGAGCATCGTCTTGTCGTGGCCGTGAACGATGAATACCTTGTTCGTGGTCGGAAGCTCCCTGGTGACTGCTACCGGTGCTTGAGTTGCAGCCGCCGCGCCCTGAAGCATGGCAAGGTGGTGCTCAACGCTTTCAATCAAAGCGGCCATTTCGGCCTTACCCTCCTCCCAGGTTCTGGGAGTATGGTCTGGGCCGGGGACAACATAAGCAATCGGATAGAAGTTAATCTTGCGCGCCTGCTGCACGTAACGATCCGCGTCGTTCGGTAGTAGGATGCGAACGACGGTTTCAAATTCGTTCAAGAGCCGCTTGCGATTCGGTTCATCCTTTAGCGGCAAGCCTTTAAAGTCGGTCTTCAAACGAGCTAGGTGTTCGTTCACTACGGCGCTAGTTCGGCAGCCGCTTGCGCTGACCCTAGACGCCAGGGTCGCTGCTCGTCTCGCCGCCGTCATTTCGGCATCTGTTCTCTTGCCTCATGACGGCGGTTCCCTTCTCCTGGGAAACCCGATGTCTCGAATTGCATCGGCTTGTTGCGCAAGTTGCGCACGCCTCTGCGCGACTGCGCCTGTCCCAAACGTCTTGAGTATTAAGTTCTGCTGTGTCATTGACGATTTCAGATTCTCTATTCCTTGTCGTACGACAGTCAGATCGTTTTCGAACTGCTTCTTAATCCCAACGGCGCCAATCCTTGACGAATCATTGTAGGTAAAAACTAAATCATTACCTTCTAAGGTAACCGAAGACGGATACGACAGGGGTCCTGACATTGGGCGGATAGATAGTAGCTCTAGGCTTCCCGACACTTGAACGAAAAACTGGAACCGCTGCACGCGTTGAGTTACGTTACGGCCGAACTGCTCAAACGTGATCTCCACTTCATCATCGTCGAAAGAGGGGTCATCATAATTCGCAATTAGGTCCTCTGGGAAGAGAAAGCGTTGCGCCACTTTGGTAGCAACTTCTTCATTTGTCCCTTCCCCAAGATCGTCACTTGAAGCAGAGTTTATGGCCCGCAAGATACCGGCCTTACGGGCCTCAGCTTCTTCGAAAAGGCGGGAACCGGCAAACAATCGCTGTTCTCTACCGTACCGCATGACTCGTCGCAACTCTCTCTCTTATGGCGTTTATGGTAATGCTCCAGCGAGCTCGCGAAGCTCTCGTCCTTTGACCGTCACTCTTAGCTCCTTGCAGAATGGTGCGACGAACACCCCTCTTCCGCCTGCGGCGATTGACAGGTTGGCAGCAACGCCGTAGGCATAGCTTTCACGCCAAGAGCGGAGGTGAGCTAGGCCAGATGCGAAACATGCCCGCTTAACACCGTGATATACGGCCGCTTTATCGGCGTCGATCGCTTTGCCGATGTATCGATTCGCGACCTAGCAGGGTGCTCGCGAGACGCCGCAGCGCTATACTCAGTCTTTCAGGATGGCATACCGGCGATCGATGCGGTGCTGATACTCAACGAAGACGCTACAATCGCTCGCGTGCGCGACGTCATTCGCGAGACCTTAGACGCGGCTACCGAACAAGATGCCGTGATTCTAACGTTTGCGACGCACGGCACCCATGACCACCGGATCGTCGCATTTGACTCGAGCCTGCGTGATCTCGACGGCACGACGTACTCGCTGAATGACCTAGTGACAGCGTTCCAGAGAACCAGGGCACAATTCGTTCTGGTTATCTTGGACTGCTGCTTTGCTGGCGCCGCGCCGGCGCGTGTCGTAGCGGATACGCCGCAGGCTCGCGGCGTGATCGATTTTCAGGGAATCCAAGGCATCGGGAAGCTGATGCTCGCGGCGTCGCGCATGGACGAAGAAGCGTACGAACATCCTTTCAATCGGCACGGACTGCTTACCGCTGCTCTCATTGATGCACTGACACAGCCTCAGGGCGGAATCTTAGCTATGCTTGAGGCCGTCATCGCGCGCGTCAGAGCGGATGCGGCATCAATAGGCGTGTCGCAAAACCCTGTGGCGACGACATATGTCGACGGCGGATTCCGACTTCCAACTTTGCAACGCGGCCCAACGTACCTACTGCATTTCCCAGAGCACGGGGCGGTTCGTACGAACGACATCGAGGGACTCGCCGCCTTCGATATACCGGCAGATATCGTGGCGGCCTGGCGAGATGATTTCGGCAACCATCTGCACGATCTGCAGTTGCGGGCGATAAACGAATCTCGCGTCTTAGATGGCCGCTCACTTCTCGTTGTCGCACCGACCAGTTCTGGGAAAACCTTCATCGGAGAATTGGCGGCAATCAAGGCTATTCTGGATGGACGCAAAGCCGTATTTCTCTTGCCGTTCAAAGCGCTTGTATCGGAGAAGTACGAAGACTTCGCGTACAAGTACGGCAAGAGACTCGGTCTTCGAGTGATCCGCTGTAGCGGCGACTACCGCGATCAGACGTCGGATTTCCTCGCTGGGAAGTTCGACATAGCAGTGCTGACATACGAAATGTTCTTGGGGCTGTCAGTGTCCAGCCCCACGATCTTGAACCTCCTCGGTCTACTCGTCCTGGACGAAGCACAATTCATTGCAAGTCACGACCGCGGCATAGTCGTGGAACTGATCTTGACGCTCTTGCGCACGAGCCGATCTCGCGGTATCGATCCTCAACTCATCCTACTTTCTGCGGTGATCGGGAATGTTGACCCTTTCAGCGCCTGGTTAAGCCTCAGTACGTTGACATCTGACGTGCGCCCGACGCCACTCGAATTCGGTGTGCTGGACCGGGATGGCATCTACCAGTATCTAGACTCCGATAAGGTGGAGCGGTCCACGCAGCTTCTCCCTCGCGGAAGGATCGTCAGGCGACGCGATAAGGCTAGCTCGCAAGACGTAATTGTGCCACTCGTTCAACAGGTCATGGAAAACGAGCTAGAGCGCGTTATTGTGTTTCGGAGTAAACGCGGCGAGACGGAAGGTTGTGCACGGTACCTTGCGAGAGAACTCGGCCTACCTCCGGCTCAGACAGCCTTGGACGCCCTGGTCAATGCGGACCCATCTTCCGCTACTCCAGAGTTACGAGCAGCGCTGCAGGGTGGGGGTTGAGCCCATTTCTTAATCCACCAGCAATTGTGGGGTGTGTTGTTTTTGGGTCTCGGCGAACTCCTTGGGCGTGAGGTAGTTTAGCGATGAATGCGGGCGTACCTCGTTGTAGT
>Ga0307372_10003794_pt1 | contig 23853 bp, 21 predicted proteins | sample OX1MG_FD_202533 | JGI IMG/M metagenome (GOLD analysis project Ga0307372, IMG submission 202533) | Soil microbial communities from Risofladan, Vaasa, Finland - OX-1 | ecosystem: Environmental > Terrestrial > Soil > Coastal area > Acid sulfate soil | place: Finland: Risofladan, Vaasa | collected...
TGGACCCCCGAGGCCAGAGCACTCAAGTCCTACGGCGTGGTGAAGCAGATGCCGCCGCTCAGCACGGCGGAAGACATGTCCCTCGTGGCCTCGTTGTACAACGGAACGAAGCTGATCTGGCCGTGATCCACGCCGAGGAGGTCGTGCTGACATGTTGCCACCCGGCATCATGGGGCGGACCGACGGCGACTGAAGTCGCCGCGCGGTGGGGTGAACATCCGGCCCGAAGGACCCTGTTCGGGAGCGAGCCTCGGCGAAGCTCGGCCTGGCTCGAGATCGAGGCAGCGCTGCGCGCGCAAGGCTCGAGCCGCGGTGACGTTCTCGCGTCCGGCGACGAACCGGGGTCTGCTACTGGAGTCTCCGGCGATACGGGGTAGCGGCCTAACGCCACCTGGCCCAAGATGTAGGGGTGGATGACTACGAGGGAACGCCTGAACGCCCGCGGCTGCTGGCGGGCAGGGACTACCCGGCCGCGTACCGGAACTTCGTGGAGATGTTCCCCGACGACGACGCGTGCCTGGGCTACGTGGAGGCGCTGCGGTAGCGAGGCGTTCCGCCGCCCATCTTGGGCCCTGGTGGGTGCGCAGTGGCGAGCGAGTCGGGGACGCCTCATCTGTCGTGGCTGCCGGCTCCAGACGCGGGTGGCCGCCGGGACCCCTCGACAAGACCCGCACGCCGCTGCGGACGTGGTTCGACGCGGCCTGGCACCTCACTACCGCGAAGAACGGGATGTCCGCGTTGACCCTCGCCGAGATGCTGGGCGTGAGCTACCAGGTCGCCTGGCCGATGCTGCACCGCTACCGGGTGGCGATGGTCCGGGTAGTTCGCGCGCCGCTCTCTGGCGACGTCGAGGTCGACGAGACCTTCGCGGCGGTGTTGTCCACGGCGGCAAGCGGGGTCGCGGCGCGGCGAAGTCCATCGTCGCGGTGGCCCTGGAGCTCCAGGCGCCGAAGGGCTTCGGCAGGGTGCGCCTGCGCCACGTTCCCGACGCCTCCGGGGAGAGCCTCGTGCCCTTCGTGTGCGAGGTCGTCGCGCCCGGCTCGGTGGTGCTCACCGACGCCTGGGGCGGCTACAACGACCTCGCCAAGCACCCCTACACCCACAAGGTCGTCTCGCTGTCGGCCTCGTCCGATCCCGCCCATGTCGTGATGCTCGGCGTCCACCGGGTGGCGAGCCTTCTCAAGCGCTGGATCCTCGACACGCACCAGGGCTCGGTCGACCCAGTGCACCTCCAGGCCTACCTCGAGCTCAAGAGAATCAACGAGCTTACCTTCCGGTTCAACCGCAGGACCTCTCGCAGCAGGCGGCCGCCACGGGTCCCATCACGGAGGCGGACGTCGCCCATGGCGACTCATGGGAAGGCGACCCCAAGATGTCGTGGATGGCGGCGCTAAGCCGCTACCCCGTCCGGCGATTACCCAGGTGGGACCTCCAGCTACTGGTCTGGTCCGGCTTTCAGGACACAACATGCTCGAAGGCTATTGGCGTTAAGGAGGGCGGTTAGTGGCGTCTCCTGTGCGCCGCGATGAGCAACGACACTCCCCTATCGCGTTCGGGCGCGTTAGTTCGGATGAGCATCGCCGCGCTCGACCGCCCGCTCCAGCGTCCGGGGTCCGAGGATCTCGGCGAGCACCTCGTCGAGCTCACTTGTCACGCGGTCGCGGCGATGGGCGCGAAGCACCGTCGAGGCCGAGGCTGCCAGGAACATGCACAAGTAGGTGACGATGGTCAGCAGCGAGGCCACCACCATCCCGCCCAACACCAAACGAAGGACCTCGTCCATGGGCTCATCCTGGGCCCGTTGGCCCCGACAACGGAACCCGGAGGTCACGGATCGGCGTCTTCGGATCCCACGTGTGCCCCCGTGGAAGCACGCGGCGGGGCGGCCTCCCGCCTCGCCGCTGGCGACCGGCCCCGCCGGAGCGCACACTGGGCTCCATGGACGAGCCGTCGGGTGTGCAGCGCGTCGGATCCGGTCCCCCGCACGAGGCGCACGCTGAGGGGACGGCGCCGATCCGCGTCGTGATCGTGGACGACCACGCGCTGGTGCGCGAGGGGACGCTCCAGCTCCTCGAGCAGGCACCTGACCTCGAGGTTGTCGGCCAAACCGGCACCGGCGAGGAGGGGCTCGGCCTGCTCGAGCGGCTCCTGCCGGACGTGGCACTGGTCGACGTCAACCTCCCCGGGATGAGCGGGCTCGAGCTCGCCCGCGCCGCGGCGGCGTCACACCCCGAGGTGCGGACCCTCGTCCTGAGCGCCTACGACGACTATGCGTACATCGCCGAGGCGCTCGAGATCGGGGTCGGCGGCTACCTGCTGAAGACCGCTTCCGCAAAGGAGCTCGTCGACGCGGTGCGGGCCGTGGCCGACGGAGTCTTCGTGCTGGACCGGACGGTCTCTGGCCACCTCGTCCGCCGGTTGCGGCGCGGCGCGCCCGGCACCGGAGCGCTCACCCAGAGGGAGGCCGACGTGCTCGGCCTTCTCGCCCGGGGCCGGTCGAACAAGCGGATCGCCGCCGAGCTCGGCCTTGGCGTGCGCACGGTCGAGGGACACGTCTCGAACGTGCTCGGAAAGCTCGGCGTGGCGTCGAGGACCGAAGCGGTGGCCTACGCGCTCAACCACCGCCTCGCCGCGCCGGAGGACCATGGCGAGCCGGGCGACCCTGGCTGAGTTCGCCGCGGTCGCCCGCCAGGCCGCGCGCCCGCCAGTGCGGGAGGGGCGCTTTTGGGCCATCCAGGCGATGGTGCTGCTCATCGCGGGCGTCCACCTGCTCGTCGACTTGAACGTCTCGATCGCTACCGGGGCGTTCCCCGCCGGTATCCCGGTCGCGCTGCTGATCGTCCCGGTCGGCTATGCGGCACTTCGCTACGGGCTGGCCGGCTCGGCGGCAACGGGGATCTGGGCGACACTCTTGTGGCTGCCCGACCTGCTGTTGCCGCACGACCGGGGACACGTCGGCGGCGACCTGGTGAACCTGGCGCTCGTCATCGGCGTGGCGTTCGTCTTCGGCCAGCGCATCGAGGCCGAGCGCCTCGCCCATGCCCGGGTCGAGCGCGCCACGGCCGAGGCCCTCGCCGTCGAGGCCCGCTACCGCCAGCTCTTCGAGACCAACCGTGCCCCGATCCTCGTCCTCGATGGGCAGGGCCTGATCGCCGAAGCCAACCCCGCGGCGACGGCGCTGCTCAGCGGGGACGCGATCGGACGCGCGGGCCTGACCCTCTTCGACGGGGACGCCACCCTTGACGGCAAAGCCGGGCGGGTGCTCTCCCTCGCCGACGGTCGGGACTACCGGGTCGACCTCGCGCCCCTACCCGCCGACACGGGCGAGGCCTCGGTACAGGTGATCTTCGAGGACGTCACCGAGGAGCGCAGCGAGGGCCGGCGGGCCAGCCGTTACGCCCAGCTCGTCGTCCAGGCCGAGGAGGACCAGCGCCGACGCCTCGCGCGCGAGCTGCACGACGAGCCGCTGCAGCTCTTCTTGCACCTCGCTCGCCGTCTCGAGAGCCTCGGCGGAGTCGCGGGCGTCCCGGAGGCCGTGGCGAGCGGACTCGCCGAGACGCGCCACCAGGCGCTCGAAGCGGCAGCCCGCCTTCGGAGCTTAGCCCGGGACCTGCGCCCGCCGGCCCTCGATCAGCTCGGGTTCGTCGCCGCGCTCTCGAGCTTGGTGGCCGACGTCGAGGAGGAGGCTCGGATCGTCGCCGAGCTGGAAGTGACCGGCACTGGGGCTCGCCTCGCGCCCGAGGTCGAGCTCGGCGCCTTTCGCATCGCGCAGGAAGCGGTGCGCAACACGCTCCGCCACGCCGGGGCGCGCCGACTCGTCGTGACCGTCGAGTTCCGAGCTAACGAGCTCGCGCTCAGCGTGGCCGACGACGGGCACGGCTTTGTACCCGAGGCGCTCGACGAGCTCGGCTCGGGGCATCTCGGCCTGCTCGGCATGCGGGAGCGGACCAGGCTCCTCGGGGGGCACCTCGAGGTGCGCTCTGCCCCCGGCCACGGCACCGTCGTCGAAGCGACCGTTCCGCTCGGCTTGCCTCGCCCGGAGCGTGGCGCCGTCGCTCGCTGACCGGTGCTCGCCGGGGACCTCCATCGACGAGAGCCGCCGTCCGCAACGCCGGACAAAGGGGCCTTCGCCCCTATCGCAGGCTAGGGACGATCGGTACACCTTCATGACGATGGAGGTAGAAGGCGAAGCGACGGCACCTCGCGAACGAAGACGAGCGCTCTTTCTCGAGGACTTCGCTGAAGTGTCGCGCCCGCTCGAGGCGGTACGGGAGCGCTTCACCGGCGACGGACGCTGGCTCGCGCCGCTCGCAAGCGCGGCCGAGGAAGACGGCGAGGCGCTTCGCCTACGGATCGGACCGTCATGGGTCGCCGGACGGGTGGCCCGGGAGGTCCGGGTGACCCTCGGGCTGCATCATGACCGCGGGGACGCGCTCATCGTGCCTCTCGCTTGGGAGCCGAGCGGGCTGCCTACGCTCCTCCCCGCGCTCGACGGTGATGTGGAGCTCGCCCCCCTCGGCCCGGACCGCTGCCGCCTCACCCTCTCCGCCTCCTACGCCCCACCCCTCGGCGAGCTCGGACGTCGCCTCGACCGCGCGCTGTTGCACCAGGTCGCCCGGTCGACGGTGCGCTCCTTCCTCTCCCGGGTGGCGAGGAGCCTTGAGGACGAGAACCCCGGTGATGAGCCGGGCGAGGTGCCGGGCTCCCGCCGAGCCTGAGCGTCACGCCCGGAAATTCTCCTGGCGCACCGATCGGCTGGCCCCGGCGGAACGCCTGCTTGCGCGCGTATGCCACTGGACACACTCTTCACGTGAAGAGCCCGGATCAGTGTCCCGGTGCCCGGACGCCCCTGAGAAGGTCGATTTCGCCACGCCTGATCCTCCCGGTCATCGACGCCCAGCGCGAGCGCTACGACAGGTGGCTCCTTGGGCGCTATGGGCTACGTACCCTCTACCGGGACGTCATGCTGCGCGGGCTCGGGTGACGGCGCCCGCTCCCAGGCTGCTCCTCGAGCGCTCGGGCGAGGTGGCGGAGGAAGGCGCGAAGCGTCGGACGAGCCAGGAGTTCGAGCTCCGGAGCGGCGACGAGGGCGCCGGCGGCGCCCTGGCGCCAGGTCCCCTCGATCCGTAGCTCGCTGCGCGCGACGTCGACGGGGACCACCGACAACTCCGCCTCGAGGCGGCTGCTCGCGCCCGAGGAGGTCAACTGCCAGCTGAGCAGATAGCGCGCCGGCCCGGCGGTCGGGGTGTTCGGGCCCACCGGTACGAGGGACGCCTCGGCGACCCTGGCCGGCCGGCGACGGGACCGCGGCGTCGCCCCCTCGGCGACACCGAGCGCGCCGTCTGCGGCGGCAGCCGCGACGATCGCGCCGAGGACGCCTCCGACCCGGACGATCGCGGTATGCAGCATGGCCGCGGCGAGCTCGACCTGGACGACGTCGGAGACGCCGACCGCGATCGGATGCGAGCGGTGCGCGTCGGGGGGGACCGCGTAGGTGCCGGCCTCGATCGCCGCGTCGCGCGCCGCTACCTCGGCGAGGGCGGTCCTCGACAGCAGCCCGCGCAGCCCCGAGGTCGCCTCGGCCCAGGTCTCATGCACCGGGCAGACCGCCTCCCAGCGGCACGGTCCCTCCCCCAAGGCACACCGCTCGGCGCGAAGCGGGCCCTCGGCCGCCTCAATGACCTCGAGCACGCTGATCTCCCTCGGCGGGCGGGTGAGCCGGTAGCCTCCGTCGCGCCCGGCCTTCGAGACGGCCAGGCCGGCGCGCACCAAGTCGGTGAGGATCTGGGGGGCGAAGGTCTGAGGCACCTCGGTCTCAGCAACGACCTCGCGGATCTTGCGATGGACGCCCTCCTCGAAGGCCCGGGCGAGCGAGATCGCCGAGCGCATCGCGTAGTCGCCGCGCTTCGACAACGTCATGTCCATGGCTGAGGGTCCACCTCTTTACTGAGCGATACTGGGAACCCTACCGTCCCACGGAGGGCCCGGACTGGGCTCGGTCGTGTCGGTGGCGCGGCCGCTCACCGACAAGTGATTAGATCCACGTTGAGTTGTCCAGTTGACGTGGTGAAGCGGCGTCCGCCAGACTGGGGCGTCGCCACAGTCGTGCAGGCCGTCGACGCGTTCCACGACCACGACATCGCGGTGCACGGCATGTTCGTCGCCGGTCTCGACACCGACACCACCGCCAGTGCCCCGGCGACCGCCGATTTCGCTCGTCGGCTCGGCATCGACACCTTCCAGCTGATGGTAGAGACGCCGCTTCCCGGCACGAGGCTGTGGGAGCGGATCGCCGCCGAGGGTCGCCTGCTGAGCGACGACTGGTCGCTCTTCGACGGCCACCAGGTCGTCATGCGCCCCGCGCAGATGACCCCCCTCGAGCTGCAACTCGGTGTCCTCGAAGCGCTACGGCGCTTCTACTCCTGGCCGAGGATCCTCACCTCCGGGGTGGCCGGGCTGCTTCACCTTCTCCCCGGCCTCGCCTCCGCAGCCCGACCGGCGCCCGACCCCAAGCTGGCGGTGCTCGCCGACGCTGCCTCGGCACGGCACTGGGACGAGGCGGCACCCCTGCTCGAGGCCGGCCTCCCCGCGCGATTGCGGGCAAGGATCGGCACGGCGCTCTGGCTCCCCGCGCTCCGCTTCTACGCCCGGCGACAGCTCGGCGCGTGGTGGGAGCAGGACCGTTCTCGCGCCCACCTCGACTTCCTCGCCTCGCTGTCGTGACGTGCCTGAGGACCGACCCTGCCCGTCAGGAGGGCACGGCCGGCCGGCCGGCCGGCCGGGTCGGCACCGCCGCACAGCGGGCGCTTCGCCCTGGCTCCCCGCCCACGCCGCGTCCTTTTGGACAACGAGGGTCGACGGTGGCGGTCCGCCGAGCTCGGCTGCTCAGCCGACGCGCCCGGTGCCGGCGAGGAGCACGTCGTCGCGTCCCGCCAGCACCGGCGGGCCTGCCGTGGCGGAGCCGCTCCCGTGCGCGTCGAGTGGCTCGAGGCGCACGAGGGGGAAGGGCCTGGCGGTGCGGGTGAGGTAGAGCCGGACGTGGGGGAAGGCCGCGAAGACCGTCGCGAAGGCCCGATCGCGCTCGTCACCCTCGAGGACCACCGGCACGACCGCCTGGCGGCGGCCGTGCCGCTCGATCTCGACCGGCCCGCCGCTTCGCAAGTTCGCGAACCAGGCGGGGACGCGGTCCCAGCCGCCGTTGGCGCCGCAGATGACCGGCACGCCGCCGAGCTCCACGTAGGCGACGAGAACCTCTCTCACCTGGCCGCTGCGCCGTCCACGGGTGCGCAGCAACAACACGTCGTCCACCCCGAGGGCCTTCACCCCGAGGCTCACGCCGAGGTGCCGGTAGGCGACCACGTCGAGGTGGGTCCAGAAACGGGCCGTCACGTGGTCGAGCCAGGAGCGCCGCCGCCCCGTCGGGACGAGGGGCCGGTAGAGCCGGCCGTACGCACGGGCGATATGTGGTCTGTACCCCGGGATCTTCTCCATGGGTCCGACCTCCTCCTCGTTCGCACGAGGTCGACAAAACGCCCTACTCGACGAGCACCCGCGGCGCCCCTTCGATCGAGGTCCGTTGTGCGAGCTCGCTGCCGAAGGCCGCCGGGCCGAAGACCCCGGCCCTCGGTCCGAGCTCTCGTGGCCCGAAGGCCGCCTGGGAGACGACGACGGCGCCCGTCGCCTCGAGCGCCCGGCACATCGCGCCCAGCGCCCCCCGCGGCGCGACGGCGTAGGTGCAGAACACCCCGACCGGCCTCCCCCCGAGCCGGGGCAAACCGGCCAGCCAGGCCCGCATGGCCTTGGCCGGACGGAGTCCGGCGACCACGAAGCCCTCGACCCAGCTCCCCACCACCACGAGGTCGGCACCCGCCAGCTCTGCGGGGCCCACCTTGGCGATCGGTAGCACTCGGACCTGGTCGCCACGCGCCGAGAAGCCGCCCGCGACCGCCTCGGCAGCCCGGGCGGTCTTGCCGCCCTGGCTCTCGTAGCAGACGAGCACCCGCCGCCAGTGGTCCGACCGCGCAGCCTCCGAGCGGTCCGGTCGTGCCGGTCGGGAGTCGAGCACCGCGGCCGCGGCCCGCCGGCCCTGAGCCATGGCCTCGACCACGGTGGCAGGTCCGACCAGTGCGTCGCCGACGGCCCAGAGCCGCTCGTCGACCGGCAGGGCGGCAGCCCACAGCCCGACCTCGCGTCCGAGCGCCAGCGTGCCGACCGGGCTGTGATGGGCGAAGGCAGAGGCCCGGTTGGCGAGAATGCCACTCGCCGTCCATTGCCGGTCGGCCACGCCGGTCGCCTTCCGCCGCAGGGGGGTGCTCGGGAGAGCGCTCGCGAAGGCCGGGTCGGGGCGATAGCCCATCGCCATCACGACGAGGTCGACCTCGAGTTCCTCGGGCTCCTCGGTGAGGACCTTCGGGTGCCGGTCGGCCCGGTCCTGGGTCGTGCGCGCGAGCTCGGCGCGGGCCACCCGGCCCGATCCACCGTGCAGGGCTGTCAGGGTGCGCGAGAAGCGGACCTCGACACCTTCGTGGCGGGCTTCCTCGAGCTCGTCGGGACGTGCAAGGGCGAAGCGCTCATCCAGCCAGTCGACGCAGATGGCCTCGAGACCAAAGCGTCGCGCGCTGCGGGCCACGTCCATGGCGGTGTTGCCCGCACCGAGCACGAGCACCTGCGGCAGCCGACGTCCCCATTCAACGTCCTCGCTCGCTAGGCCGAGCGTGGCGAGGAAGGTTCGGGCCTCACCGCCCGCCTCGAAGGCAGCGCTCGCGCCCTTTAAGAACGCGGTGGCGTCGATGACGCCGTCGAGATCGGCACCGGGTACGGCGAGACGCATCGGCATGCTGGCGCCGTGGGCCACGATGACGGCGTCGTGAGTGCCGAGGAGCCCAGCGAGGTCTTCCGGGCGGATCGGTGTGCCACAACGAAGGTCCAGTCCAGCTTCGATGAGCTGGTGCCAGGGACGCGCGGCGACCGCCTCGGGCAAGGTGAAGTCGGGGATCCCCCAGCTGCAAAGGCCCCCTGGGGTGGCGTCCTTCTCGTAGACGGTGACCGAGGCTCCCGCCTCGAGGAGCTCCCAGGCCGCGCCTGCCCCAGCGGGCCCCGAACCGATGATCCCCACCGACATTTCGTCGGCGACTGGACCCGGCGCGGGCGGCGGAACGGGCAGGGTGTCGGTGATGAAGCGCTCGAGGCGGCCAATCGCGACCGGGGTGCCGCCCGCGAGGGACCAGCTGCATGCCCCTTCGCACTGGGCGGCTTGGTTGCAGACTCGGGAGCAGATGTCGGGCAGCACCGAGGTGCGCCGCAGGATCTCGTGCGCGCCCTCGAGGTCGCAGCGCCGCACCGCAGCGATGAAGCCGGGGATGTCGTTGTGGGCCGGGCAGCCCCGCACGCAGGTCGGATCGGGGCATTGCAGGCAGCGCTCGGCCTCGGCGAGCACTTCTGGCCAGCCAGCGAAGCCGGAGCGGATCTCGCCGACGTCGCCGAGGAGGCGCTCTGGGTGGGCCGGCTCGGGCTCCACGCGGGGGGCGACGAGCAGCGGCCCATCGACGACGATAGCGGAGAACGGACAGGTGCGAACGCACTGACGGCACCCCAGGCAGAGGTCGTCGTTGGCGAGCGCCACCCAGCGCCCGGTGTCCATCGACAGCGCCCCGGTCGGGCAACGGATCACGCATTCCTGGCATCCGGCGCAACGGTCGGTGAGGACGCGCACGTCGGGCCGGTCGCTGTCGGTGGGGACCTTGGTCGTCGCTGCCAGGGTCATGGGGCCACCTCCGTGCCGCTTCTGAGCGGGGCTACCGGTGCTTGGAACGTCGCCATCGTGGGTCAGCTCGCCGCGTGCATCGTCACGTAGAGCAACGCCGCGGCCACACCGCAGCCGGCTACCAGCCCGAGGGTCGTGACCCGCACAGCGAGGGCGCTGCGGCTCAGCGGCACCAGCTCGCGGTCCGCGATCCGCCACGTCGCCCACAGCGCGCCGAGCGTGCCGAGGGCGATCACCGCGACCTGGACGGCGACGATGCGAGGGTCAGCAAGGATCCGGGAGTTGTAGAGCGAGGAGTGGACACCCGAGAAGCCGAACATGTGCTGGACGGCGGGCACGACCCGCGGCGAGTTCTTGAAGAACTTCGGCAATTGGCGGGCGAAGTAGTCCGCCCCGACGACGGGGATGAGGCCGTAGGTGATGGGAACGAAGAACGCACGGAACCGGGAGCTCTTGTCGGTGAAGCTGCCCGGGCGGACGAGCTCGACGTCGCGCCGGGCAAAGAGCGCTCCGATGCCCCAGATAGTTCCAGCGGTGGCGAGCGCCAGGAGGCCGATCAGCCCGAGGTAGGCGACCGGGTTGGGGTAGTGGGGGAAGTGCAGGTGGCTGTTCAGCCAGCTGTCGAGTGTGCCGTAGGCGTTGGTGACGTTGAGCTGCTGGTAGAGCACGAGTCCCCACAGCAACGCGATCGCCCACGCCACGTCGGCGCGACGACGCCGGGGCGCGACGACGGAGGTGAGGGGCTTTTGCAGGAACAGCCCGACGTTGTCCTCCGGACAGGACTTGAAACACTCGCTGCACAGCCCGCAGTAGAGGTTCGAGTCCGCGCTTCCCGGCCACGTGTACCAGGGACAGCCAAAGCCCTCGTCGCCGCCGCGCATGCAGTCCTTGGTCCGACAGCTGAGGCACACCTCGCGGTCGCGGGTCCGGAACCCGGCGACCGCGCCCATGGACCCGACCGTGCCGATGAGCGAGGTGAGCGGGCAGATGTAGCGGCAGAAGGTGCGCCGCTCGAAGACCAGGAAGAAGGTGAGCGCCGAGGCGACGATGCCGATCACCATGAAGCTCGTCGCCGCAGGGTTGCCCGGCCCGGCGATGTTGAAGTACTCCTCGATCCAGGTGAGCAGGAGGAACGACACCACCGGCAGGACGAAGCCGAGGCGGGCGAGGGGCTCGGGGAACTTGCGACCGAGCGACAGGGTCTTCTGTGTCCGCTGCCAGAACGTGCGCCGTTGGACCCATTCGGCGAAACCGCCGAAGGGGCACATCGCGCACCACGCCCGGCCGACCACGACCATCATCACGAAGACGAGGCAGAACCAGACGTACCAGGTGATCGCGGCGCCGAAGTTCAATCCCGGCACGGCGGTGCCGAGCAGGCCGACGAAGATCACCGTCCAGAAGATGATCTGGTTCGGAAGGATCAGCAAGAACTGGAACTTGCGGCTGCGCACCAGGCGGGCGACCCGGGGGTTGCGGGTAAGGTCCAGGCCCGGCGAGGGGTCCGAGGGGCCAAAGCGCTCGGCGAGGCCCGCACGCTCGGGCGGGCGAAGCCGGATCGCCACGGGTACCGGGTCGGCCAGGTGGGCTGCTCGATCGTGCAGCTGAACCGCCATACGCACCCTCCCAGCTCATGTGTAGTACCTAACTCGACCTATATCTAAGTACTACACGTGTAGCAGCGTAGTACTACGTGAGCCGATGTCAAGTAGTACTACGTGACTCAACGTCAAGTCGCTCGCTACACTGTGGCCGTGAACCTGGCGCTCTCGAAGCGGGGCGACTACGTGGTCCGCTCGGCGATCTGCCTCGCCCGCGCGTACGAGTCGGGCACGCCGACGAACCGACACCAGATCTCCGTCGGCATGGGGGTACCCCGCACCTTCGTCTCCCAGATCCTGGGCGACCTCGCCCACGCCGGTCTCGCCGTCTCCTCCTTCGGCGCCCACGGTGGCTACCGCCTTGCCCGACCCCCGGCCGAGGTGAGCCTGCTTGAGGTCGTGGAGGCCGCTGAGGGCCCGCTCGCTCCCGAGACGTGCCCGATCGGGGACGCGACGTGTCGCTCGGAGGCGGTCTGCCCGCTGCACGAGACCTGGAGCGTCGCGGCGGCCGCGCTGCGGACGGTGCTCGCCGCGACGAGTCTCGCCGACGTCGCGGAACGGGACGGGGCGATCGAGTCGGGCAGCTCCCCGTTGGCCGCCGACGACCACCGCCTTCAGGCGCTCACGGTCGCAGTCGCCGATTCGGTCCAGGTCGAGCTGGCGGCGTCCTCCGTGGCGGCAAGGCTGCGGGCGGGGGGCTCATGGCTCGTCCCCCACTTGGAGGCGGCATCGGCCGAGGGCGAGGCGATCCGCGTGCGCGTCGGACCGGGGGGGCCAGCCTGGCTCGGGAAGACCGTCGCTGTCCACCTCGGGACACCGAAGGGCACCGACGAAGCCCTCGTCATCCCCCTCGCTTGGGAGGCGACCGGGTCGTCTGGGCTCTTCCCGCGCCTCGAGGGTGAGCTGCGACTTTCCGCTCTCGACCCCGCGCGGGCCGAGGTGTGCCTCTCGGGCCGCTACCGTCCCCCCCTCGGCCGTGCCGGCCAGGTGCTCGACGAGGCGCTGCTCGCCCACGTCGCCCATGCCACGGTCCGCTCGCTGTTGCGCCGGGTTGCCCGGGCCCTCGAGGAGGCGCCAGCCGAACGTCCTGTCCAGCGGGCGGGCGAGCGCGGGCCGTCGCCCGCATCGGCTTTCAGACCTTCGCCTGTCGGCGGGAAGGGAAGTCCGGCCACCGGCACGCTCGAGCCGGCGAACGAGGGCCCGTCGGCATCGTCATTGTGGCCGACCGGAGGGGCCCGACATGGGTGATCGACCATCAGCCGTACTCCTCGACAACGTCGATGACATCGCGTGCCACGACGGCCCACGCTCGGGATGGCGCCAGCGAACGAGAGCTTCGACTCCGACCATCTGACCGGTCCCGACGTGGACCGTCGGCCGGTAGTAGACCTCGCGCCCGTCGCGCTCGGACGCTCGCCCACGGTCGGCGTTCAGCCGCTCGCGACCGAGACGGACCTCCCCTCGGTCGGGGCGTCCGCGCTGATGCAGCTTCCGGGCTACTCGACGTTGCCGAACTGCTCGATCTCTGCAACCTCCTCGGCGGAGAGCTCGCGGGGAACCTCGCCGCGGGCGAGCTTCCCGGCCTGGACGTGGTGGCGGATGTCGTCCACGATCTCGGGATTGGCGAGGGTGGTCGTGTCCCCAACCTCGCCGAAGTTGGAGATGCCGGCGATGACTCGCCGCATGATCTTGCCCGAGCGCGTCTTCGGCATGTCCGGGACGATCCAGACGTTCTTCGGCCGCGCGATGGGGCCGATCTCCCGCTCGATCGCCCGGATGACCTTGTCCTCCAGCTCCTTGCTCGGTGCGTAACCGGGCTTCAGCGCGACGTAGATCTCGACGGCCCGGCCGCGGAGCTCGTCCAGCACCGGCACGGCCGCGGCCTCCGCGACCTCTTCGACGGTGATGGCTGCCGACTCCAGCTCCTTCGTCCCGAGACGGTGACCGGCAACGTTGATCACGTCGTCGATCCGCCCGAGGACCCGGAAGTAGCCGTCGGCGGCCTGGACGGCGCCATCACCGGACAGGTATGGCCAGTCGTGCCAGTCCTTGCTCTCTCGGTCCCGGCAGTACTTCTCGTAGTACACCTGGACGAACCGCTCCGGCTGGCCCCAGATCGTCTCGAGAATGCCGGGCCAGGGGTTGCGGATGCAGAGGTTGCCCGCCCGCCCGCTCCCGGCCTCCACCACGTTGTTCTCCTCGTCATAGATGACGGGGTAGATCCCGAGCACGCCGGGCCCGCAGCTGCCCGGCTTCATGGGTTGGAGCGCGGGAAGCGTGGAGCCGAGGAACCCGCCGTTCTCGGTCTGCCACCACGTGTCGACGATGACCGCCTCGCCCTTTCCGACCTCGTCGTGGTACCAGCGCCAGACGTCGGGCTCGATCGGCTCGCCCACCGTGGTCATGTGCTTGAAGTGGTAGTTGTACTTCGCCGGCTCGTCCGGGCCGAGCTTGCGCAGCATGCGGATCGTCGTCGGGGCGGTGTGGAAGATGTTCACCCCGAGACGCTCCGCGATCCGCCACGGGCGCCCAGCGTCGGGATAGGTGGGCACGCCCTCGTAGATCACGGTCGTCGCCCCGAGGGCAAGCGGCCCGTAGACGATGTAGGAGTGTCCGGTGATCCAGCCGATGTCGGCACAGCACCAGTAGGTGTCCTCCGGGTGGAGGTCCTGGTAGTACCTGGACGTCCCCGCGACGTAGGCGAGGTAGCCGCCGGTGCTGTGTTGGCAGCCCTTCGGGCTGCCCGTCGTGCCGCTGCTGTACATGAGGAACAGCGGCGCCTCGGATGGCATCGACACAGGCGTGACGAGCTGGTCGCGGTAGTCCGCCAGGAGCTCGTCGACGAAGTAGTCCCGGCCGGCGACCATCGGGCTCTTCGAGGCGTACTCGCCCGGGTGCCGGCGCCAGACGAGCACCTTGTCGATGTCCTGGCCGAGCTCGTGCGCGGCGGCAATCGCCTCGTCGGCCTTCACCTTGTGGTCGATGAGCTCGCCGTTGCGGTAGTAGCCGTCCATCGTCACGAGGATCCGGCTTCCCGAGTCGGCGATCCGGCCTCCGCAGGCCGTCCCGCTGAACCCCCCAAAGACCTCGGAGTGGATCACCCCGAGGCGGGCGCAGGCGAGCATTGAGACGGGCAGCTCGGGGACCATCGGCAGGTGGAAGGTGACCCGGTCCCCGACCTTCACGCCGCAGAACCCACGCAGGAGCGAGGCGACCTCGTTGACCCGCCGGTAGAGCTCCTGGTAGGTGATCACCTGGGTCTCGTCCCGCTCGAGCTCGGGCACCCAGATGATCGCCGCCTTGTTGGGGTCCTTCGCGAGATGGCGGTCGATGCAGTTGTAGCTGGCGTTCAGCCGCCCGCCGACGAACCACTTCCAGAAGGGCGGGTTACCTGTATCGAGCGTCGTGTGCCAGTAGGTGTCCCAGCTGAGGAGGTCCGCATACTCCCGAAAGCACTCGGGGAAATGCTCCTCACCGAAGCGCCCGAAGATGCTCGGGTCGCCGGCGTTGGCCTGCGCGATGAACTTGGCGGGAGGAGCGATGTGCTCCTCCTCGCGCCAGTGGACGGCGATCTGTGCCTCGGATACCTGTGCTTCCCGCTCTACGGTCATGGCTAGACCTCCTGTCCGAAAAACGCGATGTTCAGGCGTGCAGACCGTGCGGCGGACGGGCCGCCGACACCGGTTCTGCAGACGCGCTCGTGCGAGCAACTCGAAGACGGCTGCCTAGAGCACCGGTCGGCGCTCCTGTCCGGCGGGACGCACGGGGGATGGCCCTCTTAGCAGCGTCAGCCGCCAGGAAGGCAGGAAGCGCTCCGAGCGATCTGCCGTGCGGACCGATCTCCACCCCGGGCGCCTCCTTGCTGCACAGTCTGCCTGCTCGTCGACGTTCTGCATAGGCGCGCGCCGTTCGTGGCTCCAATCGGAGGGCGTAAGCTTTTGTCGGCGCTTCGTTCACCGGTGGTCGCCATGACCCAGCAATACATCGTCGGGGAGCTCTCCTCGCTGATCGGGGAGCTGCAAGAGGTCGGCGGTGGGTTGCTCGTCTACGTCCTCCGCGACCTCCGCAGCCGCGTGGAACACTCGGCGGTAGCCTCGCTCTCGCCACTGATCTCGGAGACGGTCGCCGCCGCCGATACGATCTGTTGGATCTCCCTCGAACGGGGGGACCTCGTGGCCTTCTCGAGACAGACCGCGACGGCGGCGGCGCTGCATGAGTTCGCGGTGAGCGCCGGGCTGCTTCGCTGACCGGTCGGCCCGAGCGCCCCGGCCACGAGATGGGCGTGAACGCTGACCGAATTCGAAAGCGCGCGTCGGTCGAAATCGAGAGCGCGTTGATCAATAGGGAGCTGGCGGTCTCGGCGCTGTCCACGAGATCGTTGGGCCTGGTGTCGCGGTCGTGCTCGTCACTTGCGACCGAGCTGTCCTCGGCGGGCTTGGCCGGCGAGTGCGGGCCTCAGGCCCATCGCCGGCTACGTCCTCGACGGCAACGAGCACGACATCGACCACCACCACCACGACCACCACGACCACCACGACAACCACGACAACCACGACAACCACGACAACCACGACAACCACGACAACCACGACAACGACGATTGTGAACGCTCATCGAATCCAGCAGCGCGCGATCATCGGGAACGGCAGCAGCTCGGTTGATCTTCAGTCTGGCCGAGAAGCGCTGATCGTCGCGACAGCGCCGGCACCGTTTCGCGAACGCGTGCGCGTTTTCGCGTCGCGCAGCCGGTAGCTCTCTCCTTTCGTCTCGATGATCCTGCAGAGATGGGTCAGCCGGTCGAGCGTCGCTCCGGTGAGCCGCTCGGAGCCTACGGTGGCAGCTTTCTCGCGCCAACGCGCTCAGTCGAGTGCCATGACCTGCGCATCCCGTAAGGACCGACCTTTCTGTGACGGCGACAGGTGCGAGCATGCTCGGCTGACCCGCTCGTATCCCGGGCGGGGGTCGTCCGCGATCAACGTCGGCCGGAAAGGTCCGTCACATACTGGCCGATCATCGGGCCGAACACCTCGAGGGCCCTGCCGATCGCGACACCGACGTCGTCTCCCGGCCAGTTCGGCGGCAGCAGGTCGGCCGGAAGATCGGGATCTGACGCGGCAGTCTCGAAAAGAGGCAGCGTCGCCGCCGCGAAGGCGCCAAACGAGTGGTCGCTCTGCGCCGGACGGGCGCGGTCGATGCGTTCCCGAGCTTCGGCCAGCACCGCTCGGTAGCGGGCGGCGAGCCGGTCGAGATCCCACAGTTCGGCAGCCACCCGACGGCTGTCGTCGGCTTCGAGGGTGATCTGGGCCCACAGCACTTGGCTGCCGGTCGGCTGGACCGGGAGCAAGGAACGCAGCTCCTCTGACCGGTCGGTCGTGGCGATGAGCAGACCGGGCCGGAGCATGCCGTAGCCGAGCAGGTGGGCGGTGCGCCGCAAGCGGTCCCGGTAGGCCCGAGACGTTTCGGGGACCTCGTAGAGCACCCCGTGGAACGAGCCGGTCCACGCCGGCCGCTGGCCGCGAAGCTGGCGTTCCAGACGGGCTTGGGCGACGTACACCGCCGGGGCCAGCTGGTACCGCGCCGTCCGCCCGTCGCGATCGGAGCTGAGCAGCCCGTCGTGTCGCATCCTCAGCAGCAAGGAGCGGGCGGCTGACTCCGACAGGCCGAGATCGGCGAGCATGCGGAGCAGGGTCGGCCCGGCCAGGGATCCGCCGGCCCCGACCTCGGCGGCACCGAACACGAAGTAGACCAGGCCCATCCGCGGCGTAACCTTGCCCGGAGCACTCATCGGGCTGGCAGACCGCAACACCGTGTGTACACAACACTGTGTGTACATTTAGCCGTTCGTGATCTATCATGCACAGTATGAGCGTAGCCCAGCCGGTCGTCGAACCCACCGGGGACGCTCCTGCGGATCCTGCGCCGACGCCCCCCGACCGTGGTCGTCTGGTCCCGTTGGCAAAGGTCGCGGCCTTCGATCTCGCCGGCCCCCTGGTGACCTATTGGGTGTTGCGGTCCGCGGGCATGAGCGCCGTCGGCGCCCTGGTCCTTTCTGGGGTCTTCCCCGCCCTCGGGGTGCTGCTCGGCGTGGCCCGCCACCGTCGGGTGGACGTCTTCGGGGTCCTCGTGCTGGTCGGCATCGCGGTGGGCACCGTGTTAGGCCTGGCCAGCGGGAGCGCCCGATTGTTGCTGCTCGAGGGCTCGGTGCCGACCGCCGTCTTCGGCGCCGTCTGCATCGGAACCCTGTGGACGGCCCGGCCGCTGATGTACCGGTTCGCCATCGAGTTCCTAGGAGCCGACACGCCAAAGGGGCGCGACTTCGCCGACAACTGGCGGTACCCCGGCTTCCGCCACGCGTTCAGGGTGACCACCGTGGTCTGGGGCATGGCCTACCTGGCCGAGGCGATCACTCGGGTCCTCATCGTCGAGTCCACCTCCACCGGCACTGCGCTCGTGCTGTCCAAGGCGATGCCCTACGCCGTCGCCGGCATGCTCGCCGTCTGGAATGTGGCCTACGCCCGCCGCTCCAGGAGAACAGGAGAGCGTCTAGGAGCCGCCGCCCACGCCCGAGGCGAAGTTCCCCCTCCGATGCCCTCGTAACCGCCCCGTTACCCCGCCCAGGTGGCAGCCGTAGTCGAAATGCGGCTGCAGCAAACTCCGGCGAGGTGACGACTTACTTCCGACTCAACCGCTCCGGAGACCGCCAGTTGAACCGTCCGCTCAACACGGTCGTGCTCTCGCGGGCGCGCTACGACGAGTCGACGAAGGCCCACGTGAAGCGCCGCACCGCGGAGGGAAAGACACCGCGGGAGATCAAGCGGCGCTTGAAGCGCTACGTCGCCCGAGAGCTTTTCCGGCTCCTCGAGCACGGACCGTCAGCGACTTGACAGTCCATAGGAGCGTCCCTTCTCGGACAGTTAGGCGTCTCGCCGCGCCAGTAGGCAACCCCCGACGAGCGACAGCGCGAGCGTGTAGGCACACAAGATCCCGAGACCAACCCACGGTGAGAACGTGAACGGCGCGCCACCATTCGTCGCGTGCACGATCCGGTTGCCGATCGTCAGCGGCATGTAGCGATTGATGGCGTTCTGCATGAACGCCGGGAGGCCCTCCTCGATAAGCGGCACAAAGAACAGCAGGAAGACGAAAGTGCTGATTGCCCCCGCGGTGTGCCGGATCAAGGTGGCGAGCGCCAGCGCGAAGAGCCCAATGACGCAGAGGTACAGCCCGGTCCCGGCCACCGCCGTCAACGCGCCCGGCGTCGAAAAGCTGGCGTGAGGCGCCGGTGAGGTGAGCAGCGCCTGGCCGAGCAAGAAGGAGATGAAGGCGACGACCTCGGAGATCACGAGGACGATGGCTCCGAATACGACCACCTTGGCAAAGAGCACCAGCGGGCGACGCGGCGCTGCCGCGAACGTGGCCCGGATCGTGCCGGTTCCGTACTCGCCGCTCATGACGAGCACCCCGAGGACACCGATCACGAGCTGACAGAAGAAGGTGCCGACGAGGCTGAGTTGCGTCGGGTCGATCGGTGCCGACCTCGCCGACCAGTGGGCGGCGGTCTCGGCCGTGGCGAGCGCCGAGATGCCGATCCCAACGATGATCGTCACGCCGAGGGTCCACATCGTCGAGCGGACGGTCCGCAGCTTCGTCCACTCGCTGCGAATGAGATCGACCATCCCGAATCGGCCCACCGGTGCCGGCGCCACGGTCGTTGCGGCGTTGTCTATGGTCGTGACGCTCATCGATCTGCTCCTTGTGGCGACCCTTGCAGCGCGCCGCGATACTCGACGCTCTCTTCGGTGAGCTCCATGAACGCCTCTTCGAGCGACGCCGACTGGGGAGCGAGCTCGTGCAGCGTGACTGGAATGCTCGCCGCGAGATCACCGATCGCCACTTCGTCCATGCCGCGAACATTGAGCGCACCGTCCTCGGGCGCGGTCAGCGCGCCGTGCTCGTCGGGCGCGGTCAGCGCGCCGTGCTCGTCGAGCGCGGCGCGGAGCTTGTCCAGCTCGGGCGAGCGAACGCGCACGTAGCGCTGTGAGCTCTGCGCGAGGAGCTCGGCAACGGGGACCTGCGCGATCAGCCGCCCCCTGCCGATGATGACGACCTCGTCCGCGGTGAGCGCCATCTCGCTCATCAGGTGGCTCGAGACAAAGACGGTCCGGCCCTCCGCGGCGAGCCCCTTCAACAGGTTGCGGACCCAGCGAATCCCGTCCGGATCGAGGCCGTTCACCGGCTCGTCGAAGAGCAGCACCCCCGGGTCGCCGAGGAGCGCGGCGGCGATGCCGAGGCGCTGGCTCATCCCGAGTGAGAACTTCCCGGCGCGCTGGCGAGCGACCGAGGCGAGACCGACGAGCTCGAGCACCTCCTCGACACGACGGAGGGGAATCCGGTTCGCCTCCGCCAGCATCCGCAGATGTGCCCGCGCGCTCCGGCCGGGATGGATCGCCCGCGCCTCCAAGAGCGCGCCGACCTCCCGCAGCGGCCACGCCAGGTCGTGGTAGTGCTGGCCGTTCACCGTCACGTCGCCGGCGTTCGGCGCGTCGAGGCCCATAACCATCCGCATCGTCGTCGACTTGCCGGAGCCGTTCGGTCCGAGGAACCCGGTGACGACACCGGGCCGTACGGTGAAGCCGAGCTCGTCGACCGCGAGCTTGTCGCCGTAACGCTTGGTGAGCTGCTGCGCTTCGATCACGACCTCACGCTCGATTCACTGAACTCCGCGAATCACAGCTCCTTTCGTTCGAACCCGAAGGTGCCGATCGCGAGGACGACGGCGAACCAGCACACGACAAAGACGAGGTATCCCGCTGACGGCGCGGACGAGGCGAAGAAGGGATCGCCAGCCCTGTTACCGATGGAGGCTACGGAACTCGTGATGAACCAGCGCGGCTCGAGGTAGTAGATCGCGCCGTGCCACAGACCGTCGGTCGGGACGACGTAGCGCGCGATCGAGCCAATGTCGCGCAGCCCCGCGATGTGGAAGGTCGTGCCGAGCGAGCCGACGACGCCGGCAAGCCATGCGCAGCCGAACACGGCGATCCCGATGACCCCTGCCGCGATCGGCGAAAGCCGGACGCTCAAGACGAGTGCGAGCGAGAGCAGCGCCGCCCCTTCAACAAAGAGGTAGACGCCGACGAGGACCGGATCCGGGGGCGCATAGCCGCTCACGATCCGCACCACGCCGAACTCGAGCCCTGAGACGACCGCGGCGTATCCGGCGAGGACCGTCGCGAGCCCGAGCCACTTGCCGAAGAGGATCTCGCTCCGGCGGAGCGGCCTCGCGACGATCGTCTGCAACACCCCGGACTCGGCGTCCGCGCCGATCACCGGTGACCCCATTGCCGAGGCCGACAGCGCCACGACGAAGCTGAACATGAACATGAACATGATGAGCGCCTGCGGTTCGGAGAGGCGCTGCTCGCCAGACGTGAGCGACCCCGAGTGGCTGAGGCGGTCGAACCCCCACGCGGAGAGTGCGACGAGGCACACCGTGATCAACGCGAACGCGCCGACGAGGCGACGGCGGAGCGCCTCACGCACGGTCAACGCGGCGATGGTCAGGGTGCCGTTCATTCGTGCTCCTTCAAGATCTCGAGGAACCGTTCCTCCAAGCTCTCGTGCTCGGGAACGACGGCTTGAACGCAACCGCCTCGCTCGACGATGTGGCGAACGAGGTCCGGGACGCCGCCCGACGGCACGTCGCGCACGACCACCCACGCGCCCTCAGGGTTCGCCGATCCGGGACCCGGAAGGTCCCGCCACCACATCCCTTCCAGTCCTTCGACCCGAAGGCGCACGGTCGCGCGGCCACCGAGGAGCTCGGCGAGCGAACCCGTAGCCACCACCTGGCCTTGGTCGACCACGGCGACTCGGTCGCACACCTGCTCGGCCTCGTCGAGGAGGTGGGTGTTGAGAAAGACCGTCGTGCCGCGTGCCCGCAGCCCGCGGATGATCTCGCGCACGTCGTGACGGCCGACCGGGTCGAGCGCGCTCGTCGGCTCGTCGAAGACGACGAGCTCAGGGTTCCCGAGGAGCGCGACGCCGAGGCCGAGGCGCTGCTGCATGCCCTTCGAGAAGGTCGCGACCTTGTCCGGCCCTCGGCCTGCGAGTCCGACGATCGACAACGCCTCGCGCACCGCGCCGGAACGTCGTGCCCGCTCGAGCTCGAGGAAGCGGCAGTGGTAGAGGAGCACCTCCTCGGCGGTGAGCCACCCTTGATAGCGGAAGAGCTCGGGGAGATAGCCGATCCGCCGGCGCGTCTCGAGGTCGCCCGCCGGCGCGCCGAGCACCATCGCCTCTCCCCCGGTTCGCCGGACGAGACCGAGGAGCAGCTTGACCGCGGTGGTCTTGCCTGCGCCGTTCGGTCCGAGGAAGCCGAAGACCTCGCCGCGCTCGACGGTCATCGACAGGCCACGGAGCGCGACGGTCGCGCGGAACTGCTTTCGCAATCCGACGGTGTGGATCGCAGGCGACCGGCTTTCGGATCCCGAGGAATCGACGGCGCGAAGCGCCGTCGAGTCGACCTCAGCCGATCTGTTGGGCAACACCGAGCACGCCCTCCTGGTCGAGCGGGCCAGCGACGGCGTGGACGATCCCCTGCGCGTCCTCCCAGATCACCCCGGAGACCGACCCGCCGTCCTCGGCGAGCAGGACCGCAGGTTGGCCGTTCACCACGACCGAGCTCTCCGTCGCTCCGGGAGGGGTCGGCACGGGAAGGGTGGTCTGCAGGTTGCCGAGGAGGCGAATCTCCTCGGCGAGGTCGGGCGGGACCCCTGGCTGGGAGAGGAGGAACGATTCGAGCTGCGACGTGGTCGCGCCCGTCGAGGTCGCGACCGGTCGTGCCATCGCGACCACCCCGAGCGCCGGCAGCCCTTGTCCGAGGGGGGAGCCATAGGTGACGATGACCGCAGGCCCGATCGTGAAGGCGAGCGAGCTTCCCGCGACGCCATCGCCTGCGGAAGAGGAGAACGTCACCGTTGCCGTAGCGGAGGGATAGACCGCGTAGCTCGCCGCGCCCGACACGCCCGACGGCAGTGTCGAGGGGAGCGCGACCGCGAGCCCTGAGGCGGTTTCGGCTTGACCGAGCGTCGGATACGTGTGCGGGCTACCGCCCGCGGACCAGGTGACCGTCCCGAAGGAGAGCTGTGTTGTCCCGTTCGGCGAGGCGACACTGGCGAGGCGCGCCGGACCGTTCAGCCCGAGCGCGGAGACGAAGGATTGAAGATCGCCCGTCGCGATCGGCAGCGGCGCGACGTGGGTCGGCGCGAAGACGGTCGGGAGCGTCGCCGCGACAGCAGCTCCCGCGACGACGATGCCCGCTCCGCCGATTGCCATGCTCGAGCTCACCGAGATGCCGGCAAGACGCCACGACCGCGGCGCAGCTCGTTCGATGCTGGCTCCACGCGCGGAAGGCGGCGTCGCCACCAGACGGGACCACGCCGAGTCGACGTCCGGCAAAAGCTGGGGTCCGCCGAGTGCGCGCTGTGCGAACGCAGCGTCGGTCGCGATCCGCTGGTGCCGTGCCCGGCAGCGCCGGCAGACCGACGCGTGCTCCGCGTCGCGATCCGCGACCGATTCCGGCTCGTCCGCGAGTCGCCGCAGGACGCCGTCACTCACGTGTTTCATGTTCGACCTCCTTACGAAGGGCGCGCTCCGCGCGCCGCAGCATCGTCCCGACGTGGTTGAGCTTCACGCCCATGGCCTCCGCGATCTCGCCATACGCGAGGCCGCTGTAGCGAAGCACGAGCACCGTCGCGGCGTGGAGCGGGAGTCGCCGAAGTGCCCCGCGGACCAGTTCTCCCTCCTCGTTTGCGACGACGACGTCCTCTGGCCCGTCCGAGCGGCTCGGACCAATGTCGTGGTGCATGCGACCCTCCTGGCGCCGTCGTCCGCGCAGCTCGTTCAGCGCGAGGTGGGCAGCAGCTGCGTGAAGCCATCCAGCAGCGTTTTCCGCCCGTTCCGGGTCGGGGAAGCGCCTTCGGGTCGCGATGAATGCCTCTTGGGCAACATCCTCGGCGAGGTGCGCGTCGCGAACGACTGCGTTCGCGATCCGGACCGTCGCGGCGAACTGCTCGCGAAAGAACGCCTCGAAACCACTCGCCGCTCGGTGATCCTCAGGCCGTCGTGCGGCCCCGGATTCGCGCCTCATCATCTCTTCAGCACCGCCCGACTCGATTTTGTGACGCGCGCGGAAGGAAAAGCCGAGATCGAACCGGCGGAGCTTACGCGAGTGCGTCACCAACGACACCACGTCGAGACGGAGCTCGATCGGTTGCATCACGCTCATCGGCGAAGGCGACCACACAGGCCTGCACCTCGAGCTCCAGCGCGGCCGCCAGCATGCGCCGGGCGCCTTCCCAGCAGATCTCGTCCAGGCTGAGCCCGAGCTCCGCGCGGGCGTCGTCTTCGACAGCTACTCTCAACATCGGCGTCACCTTCCTCGCCGGCGTCCTACCGCCAGCGTTCTTCTTTTTGGTCAAGAAGGAA
>Ga0307372_10003797_pt1 | contig 23837 bp, 19 predicted proteins | sample OX1MG_FD_202533 | JGI IMG/M metagenome (GOLD analysis project Ga0307372, IMG submission 202533) | Soil microbial communities from Risofladan, Vaasa, Finland - OX-1 | ecosystem: Environmental > Terrestrial > Soil > Coastal area > Acid sulfate soil | place: Finland: Risofladan, Vaasa | collected...
GAAATGCGTTCGCGCGGGAGGCAAGCACAACGACCTGGAGAACGTCGGCTTCACCAACCGGCACCACACCTTCTTCGAAATGCTCGGCAATTTTTCTTTTGGCGACTACTTCAAGCAGGACGCCATCGCTTTTGCCTGGGAGCTCATCACTTCGCCAAAATGGTTCGGTATTCCGATCGAGAAGCTGTTCTTCACCGTGTTTGGGGGCGCCGAAATCGGGCACGGACAAACGCTCAAGAGCGATCAGGAGGCGCACGCGCTGTGGACCAAGATCGGCGCGCCCAAGGAACGCGTGATTGAAGTTCCCGGCCTCAAGGAGAATTTTTGGGCCATGGGCGACACCGGCCCCTGCGGCCCATGCAGCGAAATTCACTACGACATGGGACCGGCCGCTTCCGATCAGGGCCACGCGGACTGCCAATTCTCCTGCGACTGCGGCCGTTACGTCGAAATCTGGAATTTAGTCTTCATGCAGTTCAATCGCGATTCCTCCGGCAAACTCAATCCCCTGCCCAAGCCTTCGGTCGATACCGGGATGGGCCTTGAGCGCCTCGCCGCCGTCCTGCAGGGCAAAATCAGCAACTTCGATACCGACTTGTTCCAGCCGCTCATGCGCGAGGCTGCCCGTCTCGCTAGCGTCGATTTGAACAATCTGGAAAATCAGTCTTCACTGCGGATTATTGCGGACCATTCCCGCGCCGCCACGTTCCTGATTTCCGATGGCGTAATTCCTTCGAACGAAGGCCGCGGCTACGTCCTGCGCAAAATCATCCGTCGCGCGCTCCGTCATGCGCGTATGCTCGATGCCCCGATGCCGTTTCTTTCCCACATGTCTGCGGCCGTTCGCGCCGAAATGAAGAATGCCTACCCAGAACTCGAGGAAAGCGCCGCCCGCATCACGCGCGTCCTCGATGAGGAAGAGCGTCGCTTCACGCGAACCGTCGATGTCGGGCTCAAGAAACTCGAAGAAGGCCTTCAGGCGCTGCATGGTGAGATCGAAACGACGCCCCAAGCTAAGAAGGAACGCGGGCACGCACCTCGCCTCGGCATAGTCCTGCCAGGCGAGCAGGCCTTCAGGCTATATGACACCTATGGTTTGCCACGCGACTTCATAGAAGATGTCACGCGCGATGCCGGTGTCCACGTCGACTGGGCCGGCTTCGACCGCGCCATGGAGGAACAGCGTACGCGCGCCAGGGCCTCTTGGACGGGCGTGCACAAGGAAGTAGCGAATCCCATCTACGCGAAGCTGGCGGATACGTTCGAGACCGAACCCGATTTTTACTTTGGCACGAGCACCAGCGATTGCCGGATCGAAGCCATTGTCACTAAGCAAGGCGAGGCCAACGAAATTCGCAAGGGCGCCGAAGCGGAAGTAATCCTCGACCGCACGTCATTTTATTCCGAATCTGGCGGGCAGGTGGGCGACGTGGGCAGCTTCCACGACAATTCCGGCTCCCTCGATCTGGCTGAAGTCCGCGGCGCGTACTATCCCGTCAGCCGCCTCATCGCACATCGCATCCTGGCCAAGGAAGACTTGCGCGTGGGCGACCGTGTTACGACCATCGCCGACGCGCAGCGCCGCGCGCGCAACATGCGCAACCACACCGCCACGCACCTGATGCACGCCGCGCTCCGCAGCATTCTCGGTGCACACGTCAAGCAGGCGGGTTCCCTGGTCGCGCCCGATCATCTGCGCTTCGATTTTTCGCACTTCGCGGCCGTCGACTCGAGCGAGATCGCCGACATCGAGCAGCAGGTGAACGAAGAAATCTGGAAAGACATCGAGCTGCAAACCGACATTACCAATATCGACGACGCGCTGGCCTCGGGCGCCCTGGCCTTCTTCGGCGACAAATACCCCGAGCAGAACGTTCGCGTTGTCACCATTCCCGACGCCTCCACGCCGCGCGGCTTCTACAGCAAGGAGCTTTGCGGGGGCACGCATGTGACGCGCACCGGCGAAATCGGCGTCTTCAAGATCCTCTCGGAACAGTCCACGGCCGCCGGTGTCCGCCGGATCGAGGCCATTTCGGGCGACCGCGCGCTGGTCGAGTATCAGCGGTCTCTGGGCGAACTTCGGGCCGCGGCAGGGCTCTTGAACGTCTCGGAAGACCAGGTTTACGGCGCCATTCAGCGCCAAATTGACCAAATTAAGGATCTGGAGAGACAGTTAAAGGCGCTTGTGCGAAGGAATTCTGTCTCCCAGGCGGAAGGATTACTGGAAGGAGTTCGGGATGTGAAGGGCGTGCGCGTGTTGGCGGCAAAAGTTGACGGCTTCGACCGTGAAGCCCTTCGCCAAATGACGGACGCGCTGCGCCAGAAGCTCGGCTCCGGGGTGGTTGTTTTAGCCTCTGCGGAGGACGGCAAAGTTTCGCTCATCGCAGCGGTTACAAAGGACCTGGCCGCCAAGCTCCATGCCGGCAAGATCGTTCAAGAACTCGCCAAGCTTGTAGGCGGATCGGGAGGCGGCCGGCCCGACTTGGCAGAGGCTGGCGGTAAAGACACATCGGCCATAGAAAACGCCATTCGTAACGTTTACCCCCTTCTCGATCGATTGTTATAATTCCCGCAGTGCCAGAAACTTAGCCGGAGAATCTCGTCGATCTGGCTTTGTCGCGAATGCCCAAAAATTCGTTCGCGTTTGAAGCAAGATTTTGCCTTCCCAGAGGCTTATGAACACACGAGGCGTCACTATCGCGGTATTGGCGGCGGGAATTTGGCTCTCCTCCACGGTTACACCGGTCCGTGGCCAGATTGCAGCTGTGGACTCGCATGGAAAGCTGGTTTACATGAACGGTGATTCCCCGAAGCCTAGTCGTGGGAGTACTATTAGCATTCCGCCGGTCACGGGAGCGGATACCGGGAAAGTTCGAGCTGTATCCTCCGCCCCAGGCGATACGGGCACTGAGAAGGCTCCTGTTCGAGCCGATGCACGGCTGGAGCGCATCGTACAAGCTGCGGCGGCACGCCACCAACTGGATCCGGCTCTGATCAAAGCCGTGATCAGCACGGAATCCGGATGGAACACGCACGCAGTTTCCCAAAAGGGGGCCTTGGGGCTTATGCAGTTGGTTCCAGCGACGGCACAACGCTTTGGCGTGGGCAATCCTTTCGATCCCGCTCAGAACGTGGAGGGTGGGACCACATATCTGGAATCGTTGCTCCGTCGATACAACGGAGACCTGACGAAATCACTCGCGGCGTACAACGCCGGGGAGCGAGCTGTCGATGAAAGCGGCGGCGTTCCGGCGTATCCGGAAACGCGCAATTACGTGCAAAAGGTGACTCACGCATACTTCCGGCCCGGCTCGGGTCGCACCTCAACGCTCTGGACTCCACCAAGAGATCCCGTGCGGCGGGAAATCGAGCCCAATGGCCGCGTAGTTTTCACGAACGAATGAAACGATTCCATTTTTCCGGAAGAGCAAGCAGCACGCGAATATCTGTGCTCATTCTAGGGTTTATCGTGACCCTCGCGGGGTTGTTCGCTCCGCCAGCCCGCGCGGACCTGAAAGCCGAGGCCCGCCAGCAGTTCGAGCAAGCCGTCAAACTGCGCACGATGCTCGAAGGCTACCTGGAAAAGGACCGCTCGCTCTCCAACTACAAAGAGACAGTTCTGGCCTACCACAAGGTTTACATGATCACGCCGCGGGCCGAGGACGCGACGCAGGCTCTCACGGCCGAGGCTGAGCTGTATGAAGAAATGGGCCGCCTGTTCGATGCAAAATATTTCGAGTCCGCGATCGAGAAATACAATTTCCTGCTGCAACAATATCCCGGAACGCGCTACCGCGCCGAGGCGCTTTTCGCGATCGGCCAGATACAGAAAGACGATTTGAACAAGCCCGACGACGCGGAAGCCACTTTCAAGCAATTTCTGAAACATTATCCGCGCTCGGACAAGGCCAACGCGGCGCAGCAGGCGTTGAAGGAAATTGCCGGGCTATCGGCAGGCGCGTCCGCACCAGCGGCCGCTTCGGGCGGAAATCCAGAGCCGGTCAAGTCGGCTTCCTTGGGAACCACGCCGGACAAACCGGGCCAGATGAATCGCAGCCAGCCCGCCGTAAGTGAAGCGGAGCGAGCTCAGACGGGCCGGAAGCAACCGGCGGTAAACGGCTGGCCACAAGCCGAGAAAGTGAGCGAAACGCAGCCCGACTTGAAGGGCCAAGCAGTCGAGCCGCGCATCAGCAATCGGCCCACGCCGCCCATCGTGGAGAACGTGCAAACCTGGAATTCACCGGACTCCACACGCATCATCGTGACCCTGAGCGACACGATCAAATACGATGCCGCTCTCATCAGTTCGCCGGATCGCATCTACTTCAATCTGTATAAGGCATGGATCAGTCCCAAGCTGGCGCATAAATCCCTGGAAGTCGATGACGGGCTATTGAAGTCCGTGCGGATAGCACAGAACAAACCGGATGTGGTGCGGTTGGTGCTGAACCTGAACGGAGACAAAAATTATTCCACATTTCTGCTCGCCAATCCCTACCGGCTCGTGATCGACGTTCATTCTCGCGCGGTCACTATGGCAAAGTCGACCCCGGATTCGGCTGCGCCCGCAGTAGCGCTCACAACTTCTGTAGCTGAGCCTGCGCGCTCGACAGGGGCCACCGCGCCTGTAACTTCGACGGTAGCCGACGCGGCGGTGCCCCGTGTCGATATTATGGCTGCCCACCCCACCCAGGATGCAAAGACACCGGCTAAGAGCGCCCAACCGAAAACCAAAGCTGGCACGAAAACGACGGCTGCCCTTGTCCCTCCGCCTGAGGCACAGCCAACGCACGATGGGGATCGCTCCCTGACGAGAGCTCTCGGCCTAAAAATCAGCCGGATCGTCATCGATCCCGGCCACGGCGGGCACGACACAGGAACCATCGGGCCCCACGGTTTGATGGAAAAGGATCTTTGTCTGGATGTGGCATTGCGGCTCGGAAGTTTGATTGAAGAAAAACTGCCAGGCGCCGACGTGATCTATACCCGCAAGGACGACACGTACGTTTCACTGGAGGAACGGACGGCAATCGCGAACGAGGCGCACGCCGACTTGTTCATTTCCATCCATGCGAATTCGAGTCCCAGCGCGGGCGCTCGCGGCGTGGAGACATATTACCTGAACTTTGCTACAACGAAGGATGCCATGGACGTGGCGTCCCGGGAGAATGCCCTGTCCCAGGAGCCTCTGCACAATCTGCAGGAACTGATCAAGAAAATCGCGCGGAACGACAAGATCGAGGAATCCAAGGAGTTCGCTAGCGACATCCAGGATGCACTCACGCAGCGGCTTCAGCTGGTGAGCCGCAGTGAAAAGAACCGTGGCGTGAAAAAGGCTCCCTTTATCGTTCTGATCGGTGCGAACATGCCCTCGGTGCTCGCGGAGGTTTCCTTCATCAGCAACCCGTACGATGAGCGGCTATTGCGCAAGAGCGCTCAGCGAGAGCGGATCGCCGACGGGCTGTATCGGGGAATCCGCGCATACCTTGCAAGCCTGAACAGCATTTCCAATAACCAGCAGAAACTGGCCTCCGACGATCCCTTGAGCGCAGGAACAGTGGCGTCCAACGGGAACCCCAAGTAGAATCTCGGCATCTAAGATGAGGGGTGTTATGCGTCGCCAGATATTCCTCTTTACCGTGGCCTTAGTGCTAGCCGCTTCCGCAACTTTCGCTCAAGGGACTTTGCCTAACTCGTTCGCGGGCTGGACCACAAGCGCGAAGGGCAATTTCTCTTCCGGCGCCAGCGGCGACGGGACCGCGGCAACCATAGCGAAAGAATATGGTTTAACGGCCCGCGAGCAGGCTACCTACGCGAATGGTCCCGAAACGCTCAGTGTAACGCTCTACCAGATGGCCGACCCGAGCGGCGCCTATGGAGAATATTCCTACTTGCGGACTCCGGATATGGCACGCGCGGACCTGACCGATCATTCGTCGATTTCGCACGAACGCGCGCTGGCGCTTATTGGAAATATGGTGGTCGACATCCATGGAAAAGATATTCCGAAGCTCGGTCCGGAGTTGAAGACGCTGGTCGCCGCAGTAGCCAAGAAAGCGCAGACGGGGCCGCTGCCCTGGATTGAGGCTCGTCTTCCGACCGACAACATCGTGCAGAGATCGGATCACTATATTCTCGGCCCGGTGACGTTGAATCAATTCTTCCCGTTGGGGGCGGACGACTGGCTGGGATTCTCGCACGGCGCGGAGGCGGAAACAGCCCAATATCAAGTGGGAGGCCAAAACGCCACCTTGCTGATTGCGGACTTCCCTACCCCGCAGATTGCCGCGGACGAACTCTCGCGGTTGCAGAAAAGATTCAATGTGAACGGCTCAAACCCGGGCGGGAATTCACCACCACTTTTTGCAAAGCGAACCGTGACCATGCTGAGCATTGTCTATGGAGCGCCCAACGAGGCTGCCGCAAATACGCTGCTGAGCCAGATTGAGTCCGGCACGCAGCTCACCTGGAACGAGCCAACTTTTCAATTCAAAGAACCCACGATTGAGAACATGATTGTGGGAAGCATTGTAGGGACTGGGATTATCTGCGGATTTACACTGATTGCCGCTCTCGCTTTTGGCGGGTTTCGGCTGGTTATCAAACGTGCGTTGCCTAATAGAGTGTTCGACCGAAGCAGCCAGATCCAGGTGTTGCAGCTCGGGCTAATGAGCAAACCCATCAACGCGGAAGACTTCTACCAGCTCGATGGAACTCCTGCCCCGGACGTGCATGTGGACAAAAACCTTCCCGACCGAGTAGCCCTCAAGATATTCCGCTAAAAAGCACTCACAAAAAGACGTGCTCGACCTGCCTTGAGTTACCGCGGCTGAACTAGCATAGACCGAGAAGGCTAGTGAACGCCGATAAAAACGGCAGCTGCGGTGGAACAGCAGGACGAGAGATTCGCGTGCAGTTTGACAGTTTTTTTGCAGCAATGTTAGAGTCGAGTGGCGGCACTGCCGAGGTAGCTCAGCTGGTAGAGCAGACGATTCGTAATCGTCAGGTCGCCGGTTCAATTCCGGCCCTCGGCTCCATCCCACCGTCTCGTATCTTCTTAAGCATCAAGCAGTTCAATTTTGAAAGCTCCCCTCCTCGGCTGTCTCCTTTCATCTAAATTTCATGTTCATCCAGCATTATCCATCCCGTGCTGGTTCTGGTCCGTTTTCCGCTTCCACGAGCTATTTAGCGGATGCCCAGGAAGCGCGATTGTGGAACTCAGGCCTCGGCGGTTATACTTTCGGTGCGCGAGTCTTCCCGCCTCGTTATATCGCCCGGATATTCGTTCATTGCTATTTCGACAGAGAGCGTTTAATGCGCGTGTTTCTGGTTAATCCTAATCACTTATCGTTTGGTGTTGGTGTTATCACGCCGCGATGGCTTTACGTTCTTGCAGGGGCTACTCCGCGTTCCTTTGGAGATCCGGTGCTCGTTGACGAGAGCCTTGCTCCAATCGACATCACTCAGATTCAACGCGGGGACGTTGTTGGCATCGGAATACATAGTGGGAATTGCTTGCGGGGTTACGAAATCGGGCGTATGGCGCGAGAGCACGGGGCACATGTGATCTTCGGAGGTATTCATACCAGCCTCTATCCCGAGGAATCATTCGAATTAGGACGAGCCCATGCGGTTGTGAAGGGCGACGGAGACGTCGTTTGGGCGAAGGTTCTCGCCGATTGCGAGAGCGGATTGCTCCAGCACGTCTATGAGGGCGGCCGCATCGATGCCGACCGATTTGTACCCGCACGATGGGATTTGCTGCCGGCTGATAAGTACATGTGGGCTTCGGTCCAGACGGTACGTGGGTGTCCCAAACACTGCTCGTTTTGCTCCGTCTGGCGCACCGATGGTCAGCGCCCGCGTCAGCGGACTGCCGATGGTATTATCCGTGAAATTGTAGACCTGCGTCGCCGAGGATTTCGTTTCATCGCTCTGGCCGACGACAACTTTTATCCTGTCACTCTCAAAGATTTGGAATTGGCGAGCAGAAATTCCGAGCAGCGGCTGGCGGAACTTCAGGCTACGCGCAACGAGCGGTTTGAGCTAATGGCTCGAATGGCAACCCTGCCAAAGGACATGGTGTTTTTTACACAGATCACCATGGAAGCGGCAGACGATCCCGAATTCCTCGATGCCATGCGCGAAGCCCGGATCAAAGGAGCCTTGGTAGGAATTGAATCCGTCACTCCAGAAGGTCTCAAGGCGGTCTATAAGGAATTCAACTCTGCGGGAATCGACCTTGTAGGGCGGCTTCGTAGTTTCCGCAATCATGGCATTCATGTTTTGGGCTCATTCATTTTTGGACTTCCAACCGACCGCCCCGATACCTTCCAGGCCACTGCTTCGCTGGCAGCGGACGCCGATTTGACCTTTGCGCAATTTGTGATGCTGACTCCTTTTCCGGGAACGGTGGATTTTCAACGTTGGGAAAAATTGATGGAGAACGATCCTACACGGATTGACGGAATTCCTCTGACGCGATACTGGCTAATTCCTCAGAATCTTCGGCCCAAAGTTTATATGTCCCATCCGTCCATGTCTGGCGAAGAGATCCGCTCACGAAGCCAGGAGGTTTGGGACCGTTTTTATTCCTTGCGATCAATTTGGAAACGGGCCCACTGCGTAAAATCCTTACGAAGCCGCGTTGCTTTTGTATTGATCTCAAAACTCTATCGCCAGATGTATGCGAACACTGGTATCGCCACCGACAGTGCGCGGGGAAACCGCGCTAGCCGGTGGGCACGATGGATGGCGAAACCGTGCCTGCGATTATTTCAGGCAGCGCCCATGCCTGAACTGGTTGTCCGCTAGAATCGGTCGGCCACTGGCGGTCACGGTCTACGAATCAGAAAATCTAGCCGCGCTATTTGGAAGCTAGCTGGCGCACGACCGCCAACGATTTCTCCACATGCGCATCGGGCGTAAGATGGTCGTCCTTTGATGAAAACGTGGCAATGATCTTGTGGTCCTTGCCAATGACGAAAGTTGTGCGTTCAATAAAGTCATGGTCAATCGCGACACCACGCACATCCGTCATGCCAGGTTTTGAGGCGCTCGCCGTCAGATTGTAGGAGGAAGCAATCTTGCGGCTCGCGTCGGAGGCTACCGGAAACTTTCCGGCGCAATAGTTTGGGTCTGCCGAGAACGCATCGAGCCGTGCGATGCTGTCGGCCGACACACCAATGATGGTGGCGCCGGCGGCATCGAACTTATCTTTCTCCTGCGCGAATGTATGCGCTTCGAGATCGCAGCCTTTGGTAAAGGCAGACGGATAGAAATAGACCACAACCGGGCCTTTTTTCAGCGCGTCTTGTAGAGAAAAGTTAAATTCTTTTCCGGCTAAGGAAGCCCTGGCTGAGAAATCGGGCGCCTTATCGCCTACCTTGAGCGCGGCCCAAGCGGGCAAGCCAACCAGCGCGGAAAGCACCAGACCCAGAAATAACTTTTTCATCGCAAATACCCCCTCGTCATTGAAGCAGCAAAAAGCATATTACACCCCGATGCCGTAGAATTCACACTGATTCCCTGCCGCCCCTGGAATCCTTCACCGGGCAATAATCGACTCTCTTAGCCCGGTTGAAGGACCTTTCTTGCGCAGCACTCGGTTCCACCACATCAGAAAACCGGTGACAGCCAACACGACAGGAATGAGCCCAAAAACAACCCAGAGCATCGAAAGAGACCAATCGAACCAAGTGGCCCTGCCGATCCTGCCAAACCTGCCGAAGTGAAGTCTCGCGAGCCAGAACAGGAATTGGCTATTGCCGAACAGAGCGTCAAAAGGGGCTGGAAAGATGAAGTAGATGCCGCTGAATCCCCACATCAGCACAATTGCGGAACACCAGAACCCGATCGCGCTGTGCAGCGTCCAATTGAAGAGCGGGAACTTCGCCTTCCAGTTGATGACGGTGCTGCGCCGCCAATTCTTGATTCCCGGCCACCAAAGAATGAGTCCAGTTAAAGAAGTGAGGGTCACAAGAATCGAGCCGATTCCGTTCCAGAATCGTCCGGTGGGCCCGGACAGCAGATTGTCATGGAAGTCGACGAGCCAATCGACCGCATTCTCCATAGGCGAAGTAGGATCGCCCAGATCCTCGCCCGTATAGGGATTGAAGAGCCGTGATATATGTTTATTTCCGCGTTTCAACAAAACCGTGGCCGGCCGATCCGGCCTTCTAGATTGAAAAATACTCTCCACTTCGAACCCGATGTACGCCTGTTGCGCACGTTGTGTGAGGGCCCGATCATTCAATCTCGCACCCGACACGGCCACGGAATTCTCTTGCCGCGCGAAAGCTTTGACCAGCTGCGGGCGGTAAACAATCGCGCTGCCGGAAACGCTGACAAGCACGATGTATAATCCGATTCCTATCCCGATCCACAAGTGAACTTGGAAGAGCGCCCTCCGCACCCATAGATGTTGGGGGCGGTGGACCCATTGTTGCCAAGCGTTCATTCCTCACCACGAGAGGGTGAACACGGACCAGAACTTCCTTGCGAACAGGGATCCTCGATTGGAAGGCATCTCCCGCGCATCGTGCTCTTCTCCCCAGCCTCGCACAACGAATTTCTCACCGGTGGCAGTATCCTAATCTCAGAAAATATCTGTTTTCCGAAAAGCAAAAGCCGCATGTATGAGATTCCGGCTCCAAGCAATCAACAAGTCTCGCGCAGCTTTGTGTTTTACCGTCGTCAATAGTGCCTTATTTTGAGGAGAGCAATCCGTAGATTCCGAAAAGAAGAATAAATATCCCGTAGGCTGCGAGGATCCATGACACGAATCCTATGATTTTAGACATAACACCTCCTTCAGAAGATTCACGCGGGAAGTAGCGATCATATCCACTCTACTATTCTCCCCCTGGAGGAGCCGTGTTCCAAGAAACTCATCGAGTCAATTTATGACGATTCTCAACCACGGGATGAACTTTTCCGACCGATACGCCCAACTCGCGGCCAACGTCGCGCCAGAATAAGAATAGGCAAACCTTCGGAGCTTCGCGACCAAATCCCGTCGGAGGAGTTCGCGCGGGGAAAGACTCAAGCAGCGGCAACATGCCAGCGATTAGCGAATCAGATTCCCGCCTCCTGGCTGAAATATTGATAATCTTCCCGCCAGCCGCCCTGGCCCTGGCCAATGGTTTTGTAATCCTCGATAAACTCGATTGCCCGGATGTACTTCACCATTGTGAATCCAAGCTGCGTTTCCACGCGAAGGCGAAGCGGCGCACCGTGGTTGATAGGAAGCGGCTGTCCGTTCATTTCGTAGGCGAGAATCGTCTGCGGATCTTCCTCCAAATCCATGCGAATCGTGCCGTAAAAATACCCCGGCCCCTGGGCATGTGGCTCCGATGTTGATTTATTGTCGAATGCATGGAATATGATGTAGCGGGCGGAGGGAAGCGGATGGCAAAGCGCGACGATGTGGCGCAGAGATACACCGCCCCACTCCGCCACGCCCGACCAGCCCTGGATGCAGCAGTGCTTAGTAATTTGAGTTTGTTTCGGCATTGCGCGGAGATCGGCCAGCGTCAGGCGCAGCGGCCTTTCAACCAATCCGCCAATCTCAAGACCGTAATTTGCGAACCGTTCGCGCGTCATCGCCAAATAACTCTCTTCTTTCGGTGGGCGGCCGTTCACCCAGAAGTACGGCGAGATATCCGCAGGTGAGTAACGCTGCGCGGAGATTTCGTGGCCGAAAAGCGCCATGCGCAGCGGATCGGCGATCGACTGCGTAATCTTCTGGACAAACCGCGGGCGGCGACGCGAACAGATGGTGGTTACGATATGGATGACCACGACGCCCGCCAACCCGGACAGCCAGACCGCCAGAGCGCGCGTCAGATGCGGATTTTGCGTCTCCCCCAAAACGATCATCGCCAACTCTGTCCGGAAACCATGCAAGACCACCATCGCGATGTGTCCGACGAAGAATACGATAAATGCGCAAAGAGCGAGGAAATGCAGACTCCGTGCGCCCTGTCGCCCGTGAAAGAGTTTGATGTATTTCGGGAAACGGGCGGCGACTGCCGGGGACATCGCGATCCCGGTCGCGATACTGAACGGTGCAAGCAAGAATACGACGGCCGCGTAGCTCAACTGCTGCAATGCGTTATATGCTCCCGGCGTTTTCACAATGTGAAAACTCAGATAGCTAAGCAATGCGCTCCATGCGTCCGGGACAATCTGCCAGGAAGTTGGAATCAGCCGCCGCCATTCCGGCGTGACGAAGAGCATCACCACGTATAGCAAGCCCGTCAGCAGCCACGCGAAATCCATGAGAAAGTGCCAGTGCCGCCCGAGGCCGAGATTTTTATGGCCTGGCAAAGCGATTGCGGACGGAAAGGAGGTTTCCTCGTCACTCGCCGTCCACAGACGGTCTTCGGGCCGCTGTTTCTTCGTGAACTTGAGCCATTCACTGCCAGGAGTGCAATGATCGTTCCAGTAAAGCCGGGGATGCGCGCTCAAGATCTCGAGACCGCTCCGAACGAGAAGCGACAGAAGAAGAAAGTTGAAGAAATGCGCCGCCCGCAGCCATAACGGATAATCAAGAGGAATCATCGATCGGATTCTCCAAAACTTGGATGGCGACTCTTCCGCACCCTCTCTCGAACGTTAACGGGGAGAATTTCTAGCCTTCATTCGACGACCCAGATCGTGAATCCCTTGCCTTGACGAACGAACTCTTCCGCGGGGTCTTCATGAATGAGCTTACCTAGCCAGGAGAGGGACGCCCTCCCGATAACCACTGTATTGCACTTGCGCGTTCGTGCAAGCTTCAAGATATCCTCGACCACCCGGCTCCCATCCACCAGGTAGCAATAATGGGCTTCGGTTGCCCCGTGTGCCAGACCGCCTCGGCGTAGAACTGCATTCGCGCGTTCCAAGGCACGCTGTTCCGTCATCTCACCCGCGGAAATCCACCGCGACTTATAGGCCCTGGCCCGTTCTTTTTCCGCGCCTCTGAACTCAACCAATTGGGGAGGAGGCGACAGAATATTATGCGCGAGGCAGACTTGGAAATCCGGCCGCCCCGCGGCCATTTGGGCCACGTACCGCAATGCCTTTTGGGATGCGGGCGATTCGTCCACGACAATGAGAAGTTTTGTGGGCTTATTCAGTGTCGCTTGCCTTCTCGTAATTGCACTCTGGGTCATTTCAACGCTTCAACTGATTTCGGTGTGGCAATGCTATTTCTTCGACGATGCTGCTTGCACCTTGGCGATCGGCTCGCTGGCTCCAGCTGCATCCGGCGAGCTGCCTGCGTCTTCAATTCCTCCTACTTTATGGGCGGAAGTATCACTTTTCGCATGTAACTCTGGCTTCGTCTCCACTCGGACGCTCTTCGCAGGAGCCGCTTTTGGCAGCACCACCTCGAGCGTGCCGTCGTTGAATGTCGCCTTGGCCTTCGAAAGATCCACCTCAGCGGGCAGATCGATCACTCGGAACATCAGTTGCGCGTGCCTGAGCGAATGGATGTGTTTTCTGGACTGGTGATCTTCGTGGGATTCGGCTTTTCCGCTGATGCTCAGCCGACGCGGCTCGATGCTCACTTTGATCTCCTGCCTGTTGAAACCTGGAACTTCGGCGCGGGCGGTAATCTGTTCGCCGGATTCCGAGATGTGGAACTTCACAGGCTTGAGCAGTTCGGATTCCGCGAGAAACCAATCTTCCCGGTCATTTCCATGCACACCTCCGCGGCTCTCAAAAATCTCAAAGGCGCGCCGGGCAATCAGATGGAATACGTCTTGTGTATGTTCGAACAATTCATGGACCGATACGAGATTCAAATCAATGCCGTCTTTCATGGATGGCGTGAGCGAAGAATGCTGTGTCATGGCTTCCTTCTTTCCGTGGAATATAGTCTTAAGTCTTATTTCTGCTTTCGAAGAGACAAGGTCATCGTTTAGGCGGATTCCGTTCTTCGCGAAGGTTGCTCGCCCCGGCGTTGAAAACCGTCCAATTGACTCGCGATGCGGCAGCCGTTCTCCCCCAACGGCGGGCAGCCACGAGCAGCTATTTTCGACCGGCAAAGCAAAAGAACGCGGTAACTGGAAGGCCAGAAAAACCCGCCGACAGACGAAAGCCCAGTTACATCCACAGATGCGTACTGCTTAGTTCCCTAAAATTGACTAACGGGAACACGCTGCCAATTCGCCGATTTAGAAGCAGCTCAGCTCGCCGAAGTGAAAATTATGATTGTGGACGAATTGTTTATTTTATTCATAGGCTCATCTACTGACGGCGAAAAACTCAACCGCAAGTGATCCAAGACAACATCTTAGCCGCTGGGTAACAATGCTACCGTCTAAAAAGGAACACATTAATATTTGCATTATCGCAGCCGCGGATGTGGATTTGAGCTCGCGTTGGCCCAATGGGCACTCCAACCATCGCTGCGCCATTTCACATTGTTCCGCTCAGCATGAAGCCGGTACTCGCAAGTTACACACTGAACCTTCCTGTGTTACAGCTACTCACGCTACTGTAAAGTCAGCAACTGAAAATTGCGGCGACGTTGCGGCGGGGTGGCAAATCATGGTTAATAGGCGAAATGCGGGTTATTATGGCGCGTTTAGCGAACCGCGCATTCGGGCTTTCGCCATGCGCAGGATAGCTTCGGCAAATTGCAGATTATTACCCCGGGGCGCGCATCCTGCAAAACACTGCTGTGCGCACGCAAGCGACGTGGACGACAAGGAACTAAACGATGCCTAGAATCCGAATCGAACTGGGAGGGATGCAGAGTGCAAAATCGAATGATGAGTTTGCTGATTAGCTTGCTGCTTGGACTGGGCTGCGGAGCCATTGTACGGGCCCAAAGCGAGCAACCGGGAGCGACAAAGAACCAGGCTGCTCAAACACCAGACCTTAGCGGCGTCTGGGGACAGCGCAGACCACCAGCGAGTGCAGGCCAATATTGGGTTTATGAATTTAGCCCCGAAGAGCCTCCGATGACGCCATGGGGAGAGGAGCAATATAAGGCGGCCAAGCCATCCTTCGGTCCTCATTCGTTTTCGATCGCCGAGACGAATGACCCTGTTTACCACGGCTGCTTTCCCCCGGGAGTACCGCGCATTTATCTGCATCCCTTCCCAATGCAGATTATTCAGGCAGGCGGCGAAGTGGTGATGCTGTTTGAATACGACCAGATGAGACGTCAAATCTATATCGACGGCCGCCCGCACGACTCCAGTGTAGGCCCAACCTGGATGGGAGACTCGATCGGCCATTGGGAGGGAGATACGCTGGTGGTCGATACCACGAATTTCAACGACAAGACGTGGCTCGACCGTATAGGCCATCCGCACAGCGACCAATTGCACCTTGTCGAGCGTATTCGACGTCCAGATCACGACACGCTGGTGGATGACATCACCATCGAAGATCCGAAAGCATACACAAAGCCGTGGACGGCTCATCTGTATTATGAATTGAAGCCGACATGGAAGCTGATGGAACAGTTCTGCGAAGACAATGACACTTTTTTAAAGTTCGAAAAGAAGGAAACCGTTCCCGGCAGTGGCAAGAACTAAGGGGCGGTATTTTATGACGGCGCGAGCGCTTCCACCGGGCGGGGTCCAGCGTCCATGATTTGGACGTTGACATTTCCGGAAGGCCAATGACATATTTCCCAGCAAGTTTTCGGAATCACTTAAGAACGGATGGGGAGGCGGGATGAAAGTGAAGCTAGTGGGCGTGCTCGGTGCGGCAGTCTTGTTCCTTATGTTCTCCGGCTCGACTTGGGCGCACCATGGAGAGGCCAACTACGACACGACGAAAACAGTGTCCATCAAAGGCACGGTGGCCGATTTCGAGTTCATCAATCCTCACGTACAGGTTTCCATAGACGTGAAGGGCTCCGACGGTAATGTGGAGCACTGGATCTGCGAAGCGACGAGTCCCAACATGCTGGTGCGCGAGGGCTGGGACAAGAATACGATGAAGCAGGGCGACGTGATCACGGCGAGCGGTTATCGCGCCAAGAACGGATCAACGACCTTGCGCCTGACAAAGATCCTAACGCCCGATGGTAAGGAACACGATCATCTATAGAAATTCGCCGAACTAGTAAGGCCAGCCAAACAAGCATCCTCGCGTGGATGCCACAATCGGTATGAAACGTATTCGCAGGCTGGCAAACGTGCAGATCAATGAGGAAGGAGCTTTAGGAAACACTGCGGCAACGATACATAAAATAGCCGGGCGATACCGGCTGAGGAACCCGAATCGCCCGGCTTTTTCTCACCCGCTTCCGCAGAGTGTGGGTAAGAACTTTTTATGCAGCGCTTTCACTATTCCGCATGAATTCATATCGCTCGATAGCTGCCGCTACTCCCACTTCGCCGGAATGCTCGGGACTGCTGCGCAGCACTCGTCCCAGACAGCGGACGTGGACCGGCCCCGCTTGGGTAAGCTCGTGAGGAAGGGTCATGACAATTTCGACCGGCGAGCCACTCTTCAATCCTTTCGGCAAATGGAAATAGAGCCCACGAGAACTGACTTCGCGCGACTCCGTTGCGGCTTCACCGACCATGCTTTCATCCGTCCAGCGCACCGTCAGCGGTAATCGCATCAGAAACCGCCGAGATGCACGTCTCTCTTTCAATGCCACGGGGCACCTGCCTCTGAAATTCCTATCTAGATTAAGGGACAGGCTCGATATAAACCAATAGAGCGGAAGGGCCAATTCAATAGGACTAATTGGGCACGTAAGTACTAGAGTGCAAAATGCCATCTGAAGGAGCAGTGATTAGCCATAGTCTGCGTGCCTAAATCCTGGCGCTGCACCGTGCAACCAACCTTTATCCCGCAGGCGATTCGTAAATAAGTTGAATTATATTAATCGGTTGCAGGTATACGAGCTGTGATTTATTCGGCGGCCTGACGAAAGGCGTGAAGAATATCCGAGAGAGACAGTATCCCTTCAAGTTTTCCAAGGTCGGCACGGTTCACGACAGGAAGGACCGGCCAATCTCCGGCCCAGCGCAGAACCTCTTCCAGCGATTCATCTGGGAAAATCATGGGAAGAGGGCCTTTGGCGGCCACATCGCCCACCGTGTGGGTATTCAAAGGATCTGCCGTAAGGAGCTGTATCTCTTCGCGCTTGAGAAGACGCCACTCGCCCATACGAACCCTCACGAGAATGGGACTTTGAGGACGTGCTTCGGAGCGACCAACCAGAGCGGAAATCTGCTCGGCTGGGTCCGCCACGATAGCGCTGTCGGTCTGCATCGCGTCCTCCACAACCAGCGATACTTGTTCGCGTCGCTCTTCAATTGATGGAAGAACCAGGCCTTCCTGGCGGGACAGCATGTCAAACAGAGGCACGTCTTGAAACCGGCGCGAGATGAAATAGGCAATCAGACTGGAAACCATTACGGGCAACGCAGCGGAATAGTTTCCCGAAACTTCGATCACCATAAAGATCGACGTAATGGGAGCCCGCAGAAACCCGGCGAAGAATGTTCCCATCCCGACGAGAGCGAACGTGCCGACCGTCGCCGTTAAGGCGGGAAAGAAATGATGCTCAATGGCGCCGACTGCACCGCCGAGCATGGCTCCAATGAACAGCGTCGGAGCAAACATGCCTCCTGGCGTACCGCTGAGAAATGAAATTCCCGTTGCCAGCATCTTCATGCCCGCTAAAAGAAGAAGCAGTTTCCACGCGAATTGCGCATGGAGCGCCTGGTCAATAATTGGATAGCCGGCGCCCATCACCTGGGGCAGCTTGATGCCAATCAAGCCGATGATGAGCCCCGCCGCGGCAGGCTGAAAGAACCTCGTCCACGCGGGGAGTGTCTGGATACGAGGCCGGACATGCGCGATCCATTTTAAGAACAGGAGTGAGGCAACGCCACCGGCGACGCCCAGAACCGCATACGCAAGAAACTCAGAGGGAGACGCAACCCGAATCGGCGGAACGCGGAACAGCGGTTCAGGACCGAGGAACCAACGCATGGTCACGACGCTTGAAACAGCCGCAAGGACGATCGCTCCCAGCACTCCAGCGCTCCAGGTGCCGATTACCTCCTCGATTACAAAAACCACCGCGGAAATCGGCGCATTAAACGCTGCCGCAAGCCCGGCCGCGGCGCCTACGGGTGCGATCAAGCGGATCTTCTTTTGTGAAAGGCGCAGCGCACGGCCAATCGCCGAAGCGATCCCAGCACCCATTTGCAACGATGGATCTTCCGGGCCAAGCGATTGCCCGCTACCAATCGCCAGGGCGCAGACAATGAATTTGCCGATGACTGTGCTGAAAGGAATGTAGCCGTTCAGAACGTACACAGCCGCTTTGGTTTGATTGACTCCGCTGCCTCGTGCACGAGGAAATGCGAGAATGACCAGCAGAGCGATGCCTATTCCGGCAATCGCAGGAGCCAGGAAAACCCGGGGAATTGTCGGCGACAGATTTGACCCCAACAGCGCGAATTGGGTCCATTCAATTGCAACCCGGAAGCAGACTGCGGCGAGACCCGAGAAAATTCCGATGAGGATCGCGAGAAACAGGAACAGGCGGTCTTCGCTGCCGGAGAATATCTGTAGAGTCCAGTACTGCCATAGGGATTGAATCCGCCCCGGAGTAACACCCGCCACTGCGGTAGCCCCACTCGAATCTGGCGCATGCGGCGTAGGCGACGCGACTTGGCTCATCGACCGGGAACTCCACGGCTGTGGCCTAAGAGCCATAGAGCCTTGTCGGGGCCGCTTGTTGGCTCTCCGCATTCCTGGGATGCGATGTTCTCCATTTCAAAGACTTGCAACATAGCAGCATTCACTTGGTCGGGATGGCGCCTTAGATTTGCCTCGCTCCAATCCTTCGACATATCGCGATTAGCCGCGAGTAACCTCTGAAGGTCGTCTGCCGGTGGTGTTCCGGAGACCGAGTCGCCGCGCCTTTGGGCACAGTTTGTGGCGAGCGATGCCGCTTGATCGAGTGCATTCGCCGTTCGCTTCGCCTTCTCATCATTCGATAGTTCAGGCAAGAACGGGTCAATGGACTTGATTTGCCGCGCTGTCTGGAACATCTCCGCAATGTCCTGCGCGGATGCTTTTTCACGGGAGAGGCTTTCGAAATACATGAGAGCTTGAGTGTACTGGCCCTGGCGAAAAGCAGCGGTACCCGCTCCCTCGAGTGCGTCCGCATCGTGACGATTCGATTTTAAAATGAGTTGGAATTCAACCAACGCGCGCGCCCACAATCTCGCACGAAGGAGAAACTGGCCCGCTTCTTTTTCCCGTTGAATATCTCCGGCGGGAACTTCTTGCGCCAGGGCGATGATTTCCGGCTGTGCATCGTTTAAATCCTCGCGATCAAGGAGGTATTGGCAAAGCTCCCGCCTCACTTGCAAGCGCCTTGGAAGAGGATCGTTCTCCCAGACGCCGTAGATGGCGCTGTGATAGTAACGAATCGCCTCGAACGACGAGCCTTCCTGCGCGGCAATCCTTGCCAGCTCCAGGTTGATCTCTCCAGCCCCAGGGGATTCCGCGAGCAAATTGATCAGATACGAACGCGCCTCTTCCTCCCTCCCCGCACCGGCGAGGGCTTGCGCGAGATGCAATTGAAATACCGGATTATTCGGGGAATAGACAAGGGCATTTCGGTAATCAATGAGGGCTGCTGGAATATTGCGCGAGCGAAAACTCGCTTCGCCCCTTGCAAACCATTGGTCTCCGAGTTGATGAATCTTCCTATGGTACAAACGCGAGACGGCGGCCGTGATGGCAAACATTACGATCAGCAAAACCAAGCAAACGATTAGAACCCCTTCGCGGGAAATGCGCGTCGCGCGCCCAGCACGCATTTCACCCAGGGCCGCTCGACCGCGTTGCCCGCTGGCAGTCTCTATGTCCAATTCCCGCTTCCTTCCGAATTCAGACAGCAGAATACCCCATCCGGGACAGGCTCCGCCTTCCTGTACTTGGAAAATGCCAGAAATCAGGCTTGATCGATCAGGCGGTGATGAATCGCGTACAATGCAAGTTCGAGGCGGTCAGAAACGCCCAGTTTATCAAAGATGTTATGCAGGTGGTTTTTCACCGTCTGTTCACTGATAAAGAGCTTCTCGCCAATTTCCCTGTTCCGAAAACCCTGAGCCACAAGCTGGACAATTTCTTTCTCACGATCGCTCAGCAGCGGCTTCTCGCGGCGCTGGCCCGCTTCCGCCGATTTCTTGAAGGCGTCGATGACTTCCGCGGTCATGCGATTGTCGAGCCAAATTTCTCCGTCGGAAACCTTGCGAATGCTTTTCAGGAGCAAATCGCTCGCCGACTGCTTCAGCACCACCCCGCGGGCGCCCAGCCGCATCGCGCGCACCACGTCTCGATCGTCTTCCGCCGCTGTCAGTACGATCACTCGCGTCGGAAGCGAATCGAAATTCACCTCCTCCAGAACGCCCAGGCCATCTTTTTCGGGCATGCGCAGATCGAGCAGCAGGATATCGGGCTTCAGCTTGGCGAGCAATTTCGTGCACTCAACGCCATTCGAAGCTTCACCGACAATCTGGACGTCGTCGGCTCCTTCAAGGAGCTTGCGAAGACCATCGCGGAAGATAGCGTGGTCGTCCGCGACCAGGATGCGCACTACCTGTTTCGCTTTCGTCATTTCAATTCAATGGAATATCGATTATTAGACGAGCCCCATGCCCAGGATTCGACTCTACCGTAAGCGTTCCACCCACGCCTCTTGTTCGTTCCTTGATCGAAATGGGCCCCAGACGCAGTCGGTCCAAATCCTCGCTCGTATAGCGTCCAGAGAAACTGAATCCGTGACCGTTGTCATCCACGACGAGAAAGACCCTAGACTCGTCTTGTGTTAGTTTTACCACGACGTGGCTGGCATTCGCATGTTTTTTTATGTTGTGCAGTGACTCACGATATATCTGGAATAATTCGCGGCAGATGCGGTCCGGCAGCCGCAAATTGCGGTCGTCGATGAACAGATCGACTGCTAAGCCATACTCGCCGCGAAAACGCTCCGCGAAGCCCAGCATCAGTTCCCGCATGTCCGCGCTTTCGACGCGCACCGGACGCAGGTCCGTCACCATGCGCCGCAACTCTTCGCTCTCCTGCTGAACGATCTTTTGTAGGCTTGCCAGTTCCCCGCCAGCTTTCTCCGGCGCCTGGGGCAACGTCTGGCGCAGGACACCAAGCTGGATAATCAGGCTGAGCAAGGTTTGCAGGATCCCATCGTGGAGATCCCGGGAGATTCGGCTCCGCTCCGATTCGATAGCGCGGGCCCTTAGATTGCGCATTAGGAAAACGTTTTCAAGGGGGGGGCCCAGGTGCCGAACGATCTGATCGAGCCAGCGAAGATCCCTGGCTTTGAAGCGTCGACGCGATGCATTTGAACCATCTGGATTCACCAACAAGATCCTTCCCGCAGGTTGTCCGCCGGCCTCCATCGTGACCGCAAGCAGCGATCGCGCTCCAAATTCCTTGCGCGTGGACTCCGGAGGTATTGGCACAGTCCGGACACGCTTTCCAGTGCTGCGATCCCACCCGAATCCATCGCCACCGGCGCCCTTGAAATCCCAGCACAGGGCAATCTCCACGGAATCCAGCAGAAATGTTTCACAGCGGGCGAGAGGCAATACTTCAGGACCGCCGGGCTCTCGAGCGCCGTGGGTAACCTTCCAGACGAACAACCGCTCGAGTTCCTCGTCGCGGACCGCCAGACAGGACTGCTCGCAATCGAAGGCCAGCAATAATTCGCCGAGAGCCTGACGAATGGACTCGGTTAATCCCCGGTCGAACCGGAGATGGCCCGTGATTTTCTCCAGTAACTGCTGACGTGAGAGGTGTTCCCTCTCGCGAGCGCCGAGGAATCCCATCCCCAGGCCTGAGGCAAGCGTGCCCAATCCGATGGCGAACCAGTGCCAGACGCTCTGCCAGCGGAATGGATTCCCCAAAGCCACACGGAGGATGGTTCCGGCCGTGGCTGCGAAGACGAGCGCGAGCATGGCTCGTGTGCTGCCTCGATTCGCCAGCGCAAACACTGCGAACAGGAAAAGAAACCAAAATGCCGACACAGACGGCGTGAGATATAAGAACGCCGCCAGCGCCAAGAAATCGGCCAGCAAGGGTATGCGGAAGCGAGGCTCGCTGAAGAAGTGTTCCTCCAGAGCGGCAGCTAAAGCTATAAACACATACACGGAAAGGAATGCGACGGAGGCGTGCCGCACGGGCTCTCCGGAAGTCTCCAGCAAGTCGACCAGAGATAGAGACACGAGTACCACGCGTCCCAGTGTGACCTGGTGTTCGAGGTATGAATGCTGCGTGCCGTCGAGAGACATTGCGGAGGGTGCTGCCTTCTAAAGTCTACCAAGCTCCCGCGAGCTGCAATCGCTAGTGTCTGCTGCCTGTCTTCTTTTGGTAATCGAACGTCGCGCGAGACCCGGCGGCAATCTTTACGCGAAACAGCTGCACTCGAAAAGTTGACATCGGGTACATAATCGTCTGCAGAACGGGGCGCTATCAGAGGGGTTGAAGCAGCTTGACGTACCGGTATACTCGGCGAGAGGTTGGGCGCATCCTTGGGCTGGACGCGAGACGTCTCCGCTACTGGGAGAGACTAAGGCTGGTGCGGCCTCGGGCGCGCTGGGGTGAACGGTTCTATAGTTTTGGCGATCTGGTTGCGCTGCGAAGCATCCAGCGCCTCACGCAAAATCGAATTCCGGCTCGGCGATTGCGCCGCGCAGTCACATTGATGGAACAGGAGTTTGGCCCCTCGCCTCTTCCGCTGCAGGAGCTTCGTTTTCTCGAACAAGGCCGCAACATTTTGGTGATCCCGCCGGGCGATACCCGGCCGTTTAATCCCGTCAAGCGCCAGTGGGCTTTTCGTTTTGGCCAGTGCCCGGAGACGCCAAAGCTTCGTTCCATGTCCGGGCCTACCCCCGAAGCGCTATTTGATGCCGCCTTGAAGTGCGAAATGAAGCCGGAGCTCTTGCCACAAGCCGTCGAGAACTATGAGCGAGTGCTCGATATCGCCCCCCATTGGATCGAAGCGCACATCAATCGGGGCGTGGCCCTGTATCAGATGGGACAGATCGACGAAGCGCGAGATGCGTTTTATGCCGCGGTCCAACTCGAACCGTTGAACGGAATCTTGAGATACAACCTCGGGTGCGTTCTCGAAGAACAAGGAGAACTCGAAGAAGCGATTCGACACCTGCAACGTGCTGCTCGTGCAATGCCGGCACACGCCGATGTCCATTTCAATTTGGCGCTCGCCTATGAAAAGACAAAAGAGCGCCAGCTCGCCCGGCAACATTGGACTCTGTACCTTCGCCATGCGCCGAATGGTCCGTGGGCCGAGCAGGCCAGGGCGCGCTTGAAGCAGTTTTCCTCCAAGCGAAAGAAAACTCCTCCGATTCCCTTTCGGCTGCCGAACTAATCTCGCGCCTTCACAGCAGTGCGTAGTGACGGATGTGTGTCGCCGTGCTAGAGTATGGTTATGGACGAGCTAGCGCGCAGTTCGTACGCTCGTGCGCAACCGTAGCGTCCGTTAAACATATCCAGTGCTCGATTTCACCTCGGTGGTGAGCGTAGCTCAGTTGGTAGAGCATCGGTCTGTGGAACCGAGGGTCGTGGGTTCAAATCCCATCGCTCACCCCAACAGCTCCTTCAGTCCACAACACTTGCCTTTTATTGAACCACCGCTTTGATGTTCCCGTTCCCAGAATTGGGAACAATCGGGAACAGATCGCCACAGTACGCCCCGTCAGACGCGCCTGCTCGATCAACTCCACCAACGGCAGCAGCATTTGCCCGTTGGCCCTGCAGAAAGCGGCCAAGGCTCGCTGGGCGCTCTTCCCCCTACCCTCGATGAC
>Ga0307372_10003798_pt1 | contig 23833 bp, 19 predicted proteins | sample OX1MG_FD_202533 | JGI IMG/M metagenome (GOLD analysis project Ga0307372, IMG submission 202533) | Soil microbial communities from Risofladan, Vaasa, Finland - OX-1 | ecosystem: Environmental > Terrestrial > Soil > Coastal area > Acid sulfate soil | place: Finland: Risofladan, Vaasa | collected...
TGAAACGCATCCGGCGTATCCCTTCGTGAATCCGTGCCCGGTCCATGCAAACCCCCATTCGTTGGGGGCCAAAGGACCGGACACTTCACGAGCTACAAAACCCGGACAGATCACGAGCTAGCCACATTCCGCGCGATCGGACTTGCTTCGGCAGGCGGCATTTGACAGTTTGGCCGCCTTCCCACTGGACCACCTGCCAGGAGTTCCGATCCCATGCCATTGACCCGCAAGCGCGTCCTGGTGACAGGCGGCGCCGGATTCCTGGGATCGCATCTCTGCGAACGCCTGGCGCGCGAGGGCGACGACGTGCTGTGCGTGGACAACTACTTCACCGGGCGCAAGGACAACATCGCGCATCTCATCGGCGATCCGCATTTCGAGGCGATGCGGCACGACGTCACTTTCCCGCTCTATGTCGAAGTGGACGAGATCTACAACCTGGCCTGCCCGGCCTCGCCGGTGCACTACCAGTTCGATCCGGTGCAGACGACGAAGACCAGCGTGATCGGCGCCATCAACATGCTGGGCCTGGCAAAGCGCATCGGCGCGAAAATCCTGCAAGCCTCCACCAGCGAGGTGTACGGCGATCCGACGGTGCATCCGCAGACCGAGGATTACCGCGGCAACGTCAATCCGCTGGGGCCGCGCGCCTGCTACGACGAAGGCAAGCGCTGCGCCGAAACCCTGTTCTTCGATTACCTCCGGCAGCACCGGGTGAAAATCAAGGTCGCACGCATCTTCAATACCTATGGGCCGCGCATGCACCCGAATGACGGGCGCGTGGTGTCCAATTTCATCGTCCAGGCGCTGCGCGATGAAGACATCACCTTGTACGGCGACGGGAGCCAGACGCGGGCGTTTTGCTACGTGGACGACCTGGTCGGCGGGCTGATGCGGCTGATGGCGACCGGCGATGCCGTGACCGGGCCGATGAATATCGGCAACCCGCACGAAATTCCGGTACGGGAACTGGCGGAGCGGATCATTCGCATGACCGGATCGGCCTCGCGCATCGTCATGCGGCCATTGCCGGAGGACGACCCGACGCAGCGCTGCCCGGACATCACCCGCGCCCGGGCGCAACTTGGTTGGGAGCCATGCGTCAGGCTGGACGACGGACTTGAGCGGACGATTGCCTATTTCCGGGTGTTGCTGGCGCAGCGGTAACGCCTTCATTGCATGAAGCGCCGCGACGAAACAACCCGCCGCGGGAGATTGCCCGGTCCCTGTGCTCCCGGCAACGACGTCGGCCTCGAAATGACGTCCGTTACGCGATGCGATCGCAGAATTGCAGGAACTGGCTGACCTTGTGGTCCCAGCCGGAGCGGTGTGCGACCTGCGTTCCGTTGGCGATCAGGCGTTGGCGCAGCGCCGCGTCATTGAACAGGCGCAGGATCGCCGTCGCGATCTGCGCCGGGTCGTTGCCATCGACTGTAAGACCGTTCAACTCGTTCGTCACGGCGTCGGTGCTGCCGCCTGACATGCCGGCGACCACCGGGATGCCGCAGGCGTTCGCTTCGAGGAACACCAGACCGAACCCCTCGGTGTCGCCGTCCGGCATTTCCCGATTGGCCATGATGAAGACATCGGCGAGCGCGTAATGGTCCACCAGTTCGGTGTCGGCAACTGCACCCGCGAATATCACGTTGTCGCGCACGCCAAACTGCTCGGCCATATATTCCAGGGTGGGACGGTAGGGCCCGTCGCCCACCAGCAGGTATGCTATCCCGTCAAGCTGCGCCAGCACCCGCGGCAGGCTCGCGATCACCCGGTCCATGCCCTTGCGTTCGTAAAGCCTGCCGACGGTGAGCAATACCTTGCGTCCTTCCAGCCCATAACGCGCCAGCAGGTCGGAACGCTTCGGTCGTGGCGTGAATCGGTTCAGGTCCACACCGTTGGAGATCAGTTCGATCTTCGTCGGTGGCACGCCCATGGTTTCGATCAGCGTGTCGCGCGTGAACCGGCTGACGGCGACGATACCGTCGGTTGCCGCGAGGGATCGGCGCCGCCGGCGACCGTCCGAGTCGTATGGGATACGCGTGCTTACCTCCTCGCCATGGACATAGATGATGGTCTTGAGGCCGAAAAAATACCGGCAGATGACGGTCAGCCAGCCGCTGGCAACCAATTCGCCGATGCAGATCACGTTGATCCGGTCGGCGCGGACGATCCGGCGAATTTCCCGAACGAGTTGGACGCGGATCGACAGGTCCTGCGCCAAACCGAACAAGCGCCCTGGAAGACCAGCTTTCCGGTGCAGCAACCGGGTGCGCAACAGGGGTATGCGGTGCAGTGGGTAAGGTGCATCGTGATTGAATTCGCGCCATCCCGGCAGCGGCATGCCCGTGCGGTAATCCTCCGACGAGGCCAGAACCGAGACGCGGCCGCCGCTGAAGCGTGCCAGACTGTCGTAAACAACGGCGGATCCCCCCGTCATTGGTGGAAACGTATTCGCAACGAGAAGGCAACGCTCGCTGATTGCGATGCCGGCCACAGGCAATGGCGACGCCGCCTTGCGGGGCACGTTTGCCGAGCTGCGGATCGGTGCCGCCGGCACGCGGAGCAGAAGCTGACGCAGTTCTGGCACGGTCAGGAACTGGCCGCCGACTTCCTCGCGAAAGAAGCTGAGGAATCCGGACAGACGATCCAGGAAAACGGCGAGATCGCGCTGCGTCCGCACGTAGGGCGTGTTGCCTGGCACCAGCGACGGGCTGTGATAGCTGAGGGTGAAAATCTGTGTGCCGCGTGCAAGCAATGCCCGGGTGAGCCGGCGCATCGCTTCGAGATCGGAGCCCTCCGGCGACAGTGTGATGCGCTCCAGCAGGCCGGATCGCGCGAGCAGGCCGCCCGCGCGCATCGCGCGCATCGGCTTCTGTTCGGCGAGATGGTGCAACCCAGGCCACCGTTCCGAGAGCAATCCGGTGAAGGCGCGGGTCACCGGCAACTCGAGCAGTTGGCGTTGGTTGCCGAACCAGAATGGTGCGTAGTCGTGTGCGGCAAAGTCGGGACCGCCGGAACGACGATAGGAGGTGCGTGGAATCAGGCTGGTATCCGTTTCAAACCCCTCGTCTTCCAGGAGGGCGGCGCTGTTGGGTCCGAACCCGTAGCGGCCTGCCTTGTAAACGGTTGGTTGCGTGTTGAAGCTGGTGGCGATCGCATCCACCAGCCGCCTGATCTTCTCCCGTTCAACGTCGATCGGCAGGTTGCCCGGATAGGAGAAGCGTTCCGCTTCGCCCTGCTCCACGGGCGGCGTGACCCAGGGATGCAGTTGCGCGCCAATGTCGCAAAGGCCGTCGGCCTGATACTCGCGCAGGGCGCCGATGGCACTGGCTTCGGAGGCGAGCGGATAGGTGACGAGGTAGATCGGTCGTACGCCGTAATGAGCGAATATGCCGTGGGTCTTCTGTTGCGCCCCAATGGATGTCGTGGAGTTGTTGGCTGAGGAGAATGGCGCTTCCCACAGGAAATCTTCCTCTGCGTCAACGATGACGCACAGCACCGGGCTTGCGAGCCTGATGCCGATCGGCTGGCGATTCGGGAATGGAGACCAGGAGGTGACCAATTCGGGGGGGCGGGGAAACACAGTGTCCATGATCTGGGTCCAGCGTCACAGGCACCAGGTCGGGGGGGCGCACGTGCAACGTCCTTCCCCTCCCTTGTGGGAGGGGGACGATTTTCCAGCGCCGTCGCCTATCCTGAAGTACATGGGGCCAGCATAGCAACAAAGCGCCGCGTGCGCGACCGATCTACGCGTCCACCTCATCATACCCGACCAGCCGCAATGCCCTGCCGCGAATCCCGCGCTGGGCGGCGGCGTGGATCAGCGCCTCCTCGCTGCCGTGCGTCACCCAGACCTCCGGCGCGCCGACGTCTTCCAGCGTGGCGTTCAGCTCGTTCCAGTCGGCGTGGTCGGAGATCACCAGCGGCAGCTCCACCCCGCGCGATTTGGCGCGCTGCCGCACCCGCATCCAGCCCGAGGCCATCGCCACCACCGGATCGGCCAGCCGCCGTGACCAGCGGTCCGCCACCGCACCCGGGGGCGCCAGCACGATGCCACCCGCGAGTTCGCCCTTGGCCGCCGCGGCCGCCGGCCGCAACTCGCCCAACACTACGCCGCGCGCCTCATACACCGCGCACATCGCGGCCAGCGCGCCATGCAGCCAGATCGGCCGGTCCCAACCCGCCTGGCGCAGCAGCGCGATCACCCGCTGGCACTTGCCCAGTGCGTAGCAGCCGACGACGTGAGTCCGCTCGGGAAACAACGCGACGCTGTCCAGCAACCGGCCGATCTCATGCTCCGGACGGGGATGCACGAATACCGGCAGGGCAAAGGTCGCCTCGGTGACGAACACGTCGCAGGGGATGGGTTCGAACGCGGCGCAAGTGGGGTCGGCTACACGTTTGTAGTCGCCGCTGACCGCGGCGCGCGCGCCGCGGTATTCCATGGCCACCTGGGCGCTGCCCAGCACGTGGCCCGCCGGCCGCAGCCAGACGCGCACGTCGCCGATGGTCACGGTTTCGCCCCAGCCGAGCGCCTGACGGGTTTCGCCTGCGCGATCCTCGCCGAGCCGGGCCCGCATCAGCGCCAGCGTATCGGCGGTTGCCAGCACGGCGTGGTGCCCTGGCCGGGCGTGGTCGGAATGCGCGTGTGTCACCACCGCCAGGTCCACCGCGCGCAGTGGATCAATGAAGAAGCCGCCGGGCTCGCAATACAGGCCCTGCGGCAGGACTTTCAACCAGGTCTCGGGATGCGGCATCACTCCCAAGCTTGGCACGCCCGCGGCAATTGCCAAGCCGTTGGCCTCGTCCAATCTGCTCCGCTAAGAGCAGGCCATGGCCACCATCACGGACACGCTGGTCGACCTGGGCCGGGGCGCCTTCGAGCGCGGCGACATGCGTGAGGCCGAGCAGCTGTTCCGCCGCGCCCTCGCGGCCGGCCGCAACGACGTGGAGGTGCTGCACTTCCTCGGGTTCATCGCCCGCGAAAAGGGCGACCTGGCAGATGCCGGCAATTTCTACGCCGCGGCGTTGGCCCGCAGCCCGGCGGACGCGCAATTGCACAACAACCTGGCCGATGTCCGCCGCGCCCAGAACCGCGAGGCCGAGGCGCTGGCGCTGTATCGCCGCGCCGCGGCGCTGGCACCGGACCTGGCGGAAATCCACGCCAATCTCGGCGGGCTGCTGATGTCGCTGCGCCGCCCGGACGAGGCGCTGCCGCATCTGCTGCGGGCACTCGAACTGAGGCCGGACCTGATCCCGGTGCGCAACGAAACCACCCTCGCACTGAGCGCGCTCGGACGCTACGAGGAGGTGGTGGCACACTACCGCGCCGCGATCCGCCAGCAGCCGGCCAACGCCGACGCGCGCTATCTGGAGGCACTCGCGCTGCTCGCCACCGGCGATTTCGCGCGCGGCTGGCGGCGGCATGAAAGCCGCTGGTATGCCGAACTCGGGCGCGAGAAGCGGCGGATGTTCGCCGCGCCCGCCTGGCTGGGCGAGCCCAACCTGGCCGGTCGCACCATACTCCTGCATGCAGAGCAGGGGTTCGGCGATACCCTGCAGTTCGCGCGCTACGTGCCGATGGTGGCGGCGCTGGGCGACACGGTGCTGCTGGAAGTGCAGCCGCAGGTACGGCCGTTGCTGCTTGGGACGCCGGGCACGGCAGGCGTGTTCGCGCGCGACGAGGCGCTCCCGCCATTCGACACGCAGTGCTCGCTGATGAGCCTGCCGCGGGCGTTCCGCACCACGCTTGCCAGCATCCCGGCCGAGGTCCCGTATCTGCGCGTGCCGCCCGACCGGCTGCAACGCTGGCGCGAACGGTTGGGCGGGGCTTCGGCGCGGCGGCGCATCGCCATCGCCTGGTCCGGCAGCCAGGGCGGACCGTGGAACCGCGACATGCCCCTGTCTGCGCTGCTGCCGCTGCTGCAACGCGCGGACTGCGAGTGGCACCTGGCGCAGGTGGAAATCGGCGACGCCGACCGCCGCCTGTTGGCCGAAACGCCGAGTCTGGTCGATCACAGCGCGGCACTGGCGGATTTCGCCGATACGGCGGCGCTGGTTTCGCACATGGACCTGGTGATTTCGGTCGATACGGCGCTGGCGCATCTGGCCGGCGCCCTGGCGCTGCCGGTCTGGACGCTGCTGCCGCTCGGCGCGGACTACCGCTGGATGATGCAGCGGCCGGACAGCCCGTGGTATCCGACCATGCGCCTGTTCCGCCAACCTCGGCTGCGCGACTGGGCGGCCGTGGTGGATGCGGTCGGCGTGGCGCTCGATGCGCGCGAGGCATGAACGAGTTCGCCGTGCTGATGGGCCAACTGGCACTGGAATCGGTGCTGGCGGGGCGCTACGCGGAGGCCGAAACCGTCGTCAAGCACAGCATCGGCGCCGCCGGCGACGCAGCCTATGTGCTCTATCTGCTCGGGCACATCCAATATCATTTGCGGCGCCACGAGGAAGCGGTGACCGCGCTTGGCCTGTCGGTGGCGATCGACCCCGGCCAGGCGTCGGCGCAGAACGATCTGGCAGCGGCGCTGTTCGCGCTGGGGCGCGAGGCCGAGGCGGTGCCGGCGATCGAGCGCGCCCTGGCGGCGCGGCCCGACCTGGCCGAGGCGCGGGAGACCTGGTCCATCGAGTTGCTGCGCGCCGGAAGGCTGCGCGAGGGCTGGCCGCATTACGAGGCGCGGTTCCACTCCGCGCTGGGCGCCCGCCACCGCCGCGACTTCGCCCAACCGCAATGGCGCGGCGCGGAGCCGCTCGCCGGCCGCACCATCCTGCTGCACGCGGAACAGGGGGCGGGCGATACGTTCCAGTTCCTGCGCTATGTGCCGCTGGTGGCGGCGCTCGGCGCGACGGTGGTGCTGGAAGTGCTCCCCGGCCTGCGCGCCGCAATGGCGGGGTTTGACGGCGCCGCGGTGGTGATCGAGCGTGGCGAGGCACTGCCGGCGTTCGACCTGCATTGCCCGCTGCTCAGCCTGCCGCTGGCGTTCGCCACCGAATTGGACAGCATTCCGGCCGAGGTGCCGTACCTGGCCGCGCCGCCGGACCGGGTGGCCACGTGGCGGGCACGGCTGGGGCCGCGCGCGGGGAAACGGGTGGGGGTGGTGTTCTCCGGCAATCCGGCGCATCCCGACGACCAGCGCCGCAGCATTCCGCTGGTGCAGTTCGCCCGGCTGCTGTCGCCGGCGGCAGGCCACGAGTTCCACATCCTGCAGAACGAGATCAGGCCGGGGGATCGCTTCGCGCTGGAGCTGCTCCCGCAAGTGCGCGACCACAGCGGGGGAATAACGGATTTCGCTGATACCGCGGCGCTGGTGTCGCTGATGGATCTTGTGGTGTCGGTGGATACCGCGGTCGCGCATCTTGCCGGCGCGCTGGGGTGGCCGGTGTGGACGCTGCTGCCGTTCAGGCCGGACTGGCGGTGGATGACGGGGCGGGACGACAGCCCATGGTACCCGACGATGTGGCTGTTCCGCCAGCCTCGGGCGGGGGATTGGGAGAGCGTGCTGGAGGCGGCGGCGGGGCGGCTGGACGAGATGTCGGGGTGATTGGGAAGACCCCTCCCTCGTTGGTAGTGGGTCAGATTGGGTGGGGGAAAAAAGGTCGGATGCGGCGGTTCATGCCGGTGGTCACTGGTATCGCCGCTTGGGTGGGGAGCGGACCTTTACGACGCGTTGCGGTAAGGTCCGTTTTGCGCCACAGGCGGTTGCCCGCCTCGGGGCAGCCGGTGGACCGGTCCTGGCCGAGAGCGGACCGTCCGCTCTCGGGCGCGCAACCCGACAAGCGGACGCAGACATCGGGCAGCTAATGCTGCAGCTGCGACCCAAAGCGGTAGTGAGTCTTCCTGGTGGCCGGGGATCACATTTGTGGACTCATCGAAGCGTTGAGGTACGTTTATGGGCTACCATGTCCACCATGGATAAGTTTTCCGATGTCTCTCCCGTCGAGGTCGCCGGCATCGCGTCAGTGCTCAGTGACGCTGCACGAGCCGCAATCCTAATTTCCTTATTAGATGGCCGCGCACGCACGGCAGGAGAGCTGGCTTTCGTTGCTGGCATCTCGGCGCCGACGGCAAGTAGTCATCTCGCCAAGCTCGTTGACTCGGGCCTGATCACCGTGATTCCCCAGGGTCGCCACCGATATCACCATTTGGCTCGGCCCGAAGCCGCCCAAGCCCTTGAAGCTCTGACCGTCCTCGCCGCTACGGCACCACGCAAACCACGCATGCCAGGTCCTCGCGACCGGGCTCTACGGGAGGGCCGGACTTGCTACGATCACTTTGCAGGCCGCCTCGGCGTGGCATTGGCCGACAGCCTGCTGGCAGCGGGGTGCCTAGTAGAGGACGGGCGAGATTTCCGTGTTACCGACGAAGGTGAGCGGCGGTTCATGTGCATGGGCGTGGATGTCCCTGTTCTCCGTACCGAACGCCGGCCGCTGTGCCGGCGCTGTATCGACTGGAGCGAACGCAGGCCGCATCTGGCGGGCGCAGTCGGAGCTCAGCTTACCGCAAGCTGCTTGACGGTCGGGTGGGTCGAGCGGATCGGCGAGACGCGTGGTGTCCACGTGACTGACATTGGACGGCGGGCGTTTCTGGACCTGCTCGAGCTGGATCTCCAATCGCCCATCGCGGCCTGATAGATAGGAAAGTTCACGGCCGTCGCCGGCTTAACCATGACAAGCCGCATGCGCTAACGAGATGGAAGCCGCCTGCTGTGAAGTTGGATGCAAGCCTCCGCCGCGCGATCGAAAAGGGTTGGACTGTACCGATCCCGGGCGCTAGTTTGGGTGGCCAAGTCTCAGGGGCGGTTGGTATGAGTCGGGCGAATTAGGCGCGAGCTACTGAGCGCAGCCCCGATGGCTGCAACAACGGCGGCTGTGAATAGTGCGGCGCTGGTGCCGCGAACAGACAGGCTCGCAAAAATTATCGCCACTAAGGTTGCTCCTGTGGTTTGGCCGAGAACACGAGACATCACGACCATCCCGCTCGCGCTGCCGCTGCGGGAGTATGAGGTTGAGACCATCATCAAGCGGTTGTTTGGAGCGTTAAACGAACCAAAGCCTATACCACAGAGTGCCATCCGCCAGGCAACGTCTGTGCCGCTCGGATGTAAAGGCAGGAGGGCCAGTGACCCCAGGCCAACCGCAAGGATTACCAGCCCAGAGACGGCAAGGACGGCAGGCGAATGCCGGTCAGCAGCACGCCCCACAATCGGCGCAGTTAGCGCGACGGCAAGGGGCCAGGGCGTCATTAAGAGACCTGTCGTAACCTGCGTTGCATCAAGGATCTCTCGGAAGAAGAATGGAAGCGATACATAGGCCAGACCCTGCGCAGTGAAGGCGCAAAGCGATGATCCGGCTGATAGCGCGAAAATCGGAGCTTTTAGAAGATCGACGGGAAGCAGGGGCGCTAGTCTCGCAAACTGACGCCGCACAAGCAAAAATCCTGCACTCACGGATACCGTCAGGGCGGCACAACCGACTATCCCCCCTCCGCCCGCCCCGACTTTATCCAGGCCGACTACAAAGAGCCCGAAAGCCACGACACTGAGGGCTGCGCTCGTGATGTCGAACTTCTGAGTTGTCCGGCGAGCTTCGGGCAGCGAACGAACGGCTATGACGAAAGCTAAGACGCCCACTGGTACGTTTATCGCGAATAGCCACGGCCAGGACGCGATTGATAGAATGGCGGACGCGACAGTCGGACCGATGGCGGCCGCCACGGGTCCTACAGTGGCACTGACTCCGATGCCTCGGCCGATCAGACGCTGAGGGTAGATGTCGCGCAACAGGGCAAGGCTTACGCTCATCACACAGGACGCTCCGACACCCTGAATTGAACGAGCAACAATCAATGTCGGCAACGAAGACGATAAGGCGCACGCGCCGGAGGCCAGGGTAAAGATGATTACGCCAGACAGAAAGATGCGTCGTAGGCCAATTACTTCGCCGAGCGAGGCGCACGCCAGGATCGAGGTTACAACGGCAAGCTGATACGCATTCACAATCCAGATCGACTCCGATGCGTTCACCTGCAATTGGCGTGCAATGGCGGGCAGCGCGACGTTCGCGATTGCTCCGTATAGAAACCCCATTCCAAGTGCGAGCGTGATCGCCGATACCGCCCATACCCGTTGTCCAGCGGGAACTCCATCGACCTTGCGCCCGGCGTCTTCGCTTAGGCCGGTCATGGAAACGACCCATCGCTGCGGCTTGCATAGCCCAGCCCGACTCGCGCGAACGCCGCTAGTATCCACGTCCGCGATCGATCTGATTGATGAGAGGCAGACCCTGTCGTGCGCGCCGAATGTTTTCGGCCACTTGAGGTGCAGCCGTGACCGGACTAGTGTTTCCCGCCACATGCGGAGTGACCACAACACCCGGATGGAGCCAGAGCGGGTTATCTGGAGGCAATGGCTCTTCGTCGAACACATCTAGCGTGGCTCCAGCAAGCTGGCCGGAGTCGAGTGCGTCCAGGAGATCGCGCTCGACCATAATTGACCCACGAGCGACATTGATCAGTCGCGCGCCGCGGGGGAGCAAAGACAGGCTATCTCGATTGATGATCTGGCGTGTGTCAGCGGTCAGCGGGAGGACGCAACACAGGATCTCGGTCCTGTTCAAAAAAGGAGCGAGTCCATCGCGCCCGTGGAACGCTTCGATTCCATCGAGCGCCTTCGGCGTCCGACTCCAACCAGCCACGGCGAATCCGAGGTCGCGCAATGTCGTGGCCGCATCTAACCCGATCACCCCCAACCCCATAATTCCGACGCGGCAATTGTAATTGTCACGCGCCCGCAGATACTCCCAGCGGACCTGAGATTGGCGCCGCGCGAATTCATCGAATGATCGATGGTATCGGATGATGGCGTACAGGAGGTAGGTGGTGATCATGCGGACTAAGCCGGGATCAACGGTGCGTGCTATTGGAACGTGCCTGGGCAAGTCGGGGTCAAATAGTAGAGTATCGACACCTACATTCAGATTGAGGAACGCCTTGAGGTTCGGATACCGCTTCAGCTCACCAGGTGGTGGCCGGACCATGAAGGCAAGATCGACGTCATCCGGATTCCCCACATCCGGCCAAATCCGGATTTCGAGATCGGGCACAAGGGCCATCAGCTCACGCTGCCATTCGGCTACATTGTCGCTAAGCGCCTTCAGCACGAAAGTCATCTGTCCACCGCGGTGGTTTGGGTTTCATTCAAGCTGCGGCGATGCAATCAATTTCAAGATTGAAGGGCCCTGGCCAGCCGGCGACGCATATAAATATGCGGGCGGGTGCGTCTTTCTGGAAGTAACGTTCGTAGACTCGATTGATTGTCTCGAAATGCGCAGCGTCATCGGCGTAGACATTGCACTTCGCGATTTTGTCGAGTGACGAACCAGCCGCCTCAAGGCATACTTTCATCTGCTCGATTGCAATCTCGATTTGACGTTCGATGCTGACCGCTTCGACCGTACCCGTTTCAGAGAACGGCGGAAATCCCGAGACAAACACCAGATCGCCTAGTCGAACGGCCGGTGAGGTGGGAATCCCTCGCGCTCGTAGATATGCCGAGAGAGGTTCGACGCTTATGGCGGTACGAAGCACGACCGTGTTCCCTCGATCAGAAGTAAGTGTAAGGTGCTCGGGCAGAGCCAAAATTCGCCACCCGACGAGGCTGTTATCCCCGTCCTTACGCAATGCGGCAACGACAACCGCTTCGATGCCTTCTGAAGTATCGACGTAACTGGTCAGGTTCTCGTCGGGGGAGAGGTATCTGTATGCGACGGAGGCGTGGCCGCAGCCTTTCCGGTCTTCGTGGGCTGCTATTGCGATATTTTCGGGCATTCAGCCCGCATCAACGACCGCTTCCGGCCTAAGCCGGCCGGTTGGGCCGCGGCCACGGAGGTCCGCTCCGGGTCGATTCCGCCGGTTCAGGCGAAGCGCCCCGGCTACCCCTGTGTTGCGTCCGCAGCTGACAGCCCAACCGCCCCACCACCCGACCTTGCCGCCAGTTGATGCCGTGGCCAGTGACAACAGCCGCCCGAATGATCGCCCGCCCCCACCCCGGCGACCCCCAGCCACGATCCGCCCCCGCCCCGCCCCGCAGCGGAGCCGGCGATTTGCCGCCGCGCCGCCACGACGGCCCCCTGGCCTTCTTTCCTAGGAAATGATACACTGCCCGCGCCGGAATGCCTGCCAGGAGCGCGTCCCATGCCTCGCCCGTCCCCACTCGCCTGCACCACCGCCATCCCGGCCACCCCGCCGCAAACCCAACACGCCACGCAACCCCCACCAACCGCCAAGCGCCGAGGCAACCCCAACCTCGCCCTCATCCCACGTTGCGGCGCCCTCACCCGAGCCGGCTGCCCCTGCCGCGCCCCTTCCATCCACGGCAAGCCGCGCTGCCGCATGCACGGCGGCCGCAGCACCGGTCCCCGCACCGCCGAGGGCCGCGCCCGAATCGCCGTCGCCCGCACCACCCATGGCGGCTACGGCGCCGACACCCGCGCCTTCAACCGCCACCATTTCACCTTCCTCCGCCGCAGCCGCCTGCGTCTGGACGCGGTGCTCCACTGCGACGGCCTGCCGCCCGACCTTGCCGCCCGCATGGCGCCGATCGCGCCGGAGCTGTCGTTGCCGCCCCGGCCGACACGCGGCATCACCCGGGCGGAGGACCGCGCCCTGCTGCGCGCGGAGACCGAAGCCCTTGCACCATGGAAACAGGCCCTCGCCCTGGCCCGCAAGGCGAGGCATCCGGACCGCGCCACCCGAGCCGCGCCATCCGGCACGCCAGCGCCAGCGCAGGCAACACCCCTTGCACCAGAACCGGCGGCGGACACGGCCTTGCCGGTGTCGCCGGCGGTCCCGCCGGCAGCATGGGCAGCACCCCATGCACCAATTCCCCCGGCCCCCACCCAGGCTGCGCCTCACCAGGCGCCGGAGAGCACCGGTGCGCAGGTGCTGGCAGAACCCCACGCACCAAATCGCGCCGCACGCCGCGCCAGCAACGCCTCGGCGCCGGCCCGGTCGGCCGCGCTGCCAATACCCCATGCACCAGAACCACCGACCGACGCGCCTGCCACCTGCTCGGCGTCACCGCCCACCGCTTCGGCGCCAGCGCAGACAGAACCCCTTGCACCAATTCCGCCGCCCCCAGCCCGGGCCGCCCCGGACCAGGCGCCGGCGAGCCTCTGCACGGCACAAGCGGCAACACCCCATGCACCAAAACACCCCGGGCGAGGCGCAAGCAGCGCCCCGGCGCCGGCCCGCCTGCCCGCGCTGCCAAGACCCCATGCACCAAACCGCATCCCAACGCCGCACACCGGCAGCCGGACCCTCCCGGTCGGCCGCGCAGCGCGCCGCTGGCTGCGGGAGCAAAAACACATGCACCGGACATAGCCCGCTGCCCCCGCCCATGGCGTGCGCCGCCCGGTCTCGGCCGAGCCCCCGGCTACCACCGCATTGCGTCGGAAGGTAACGTTCGAATTGATCCACGACCGTCCAATCCGAGCCATTTCCGCCCATGCGGGTGTGGCCGCGCCGCTGGCCGACTTCGTGGTGAAGCGGCTTGCTTGCCTCAGCCGCCCGGATCGAGGCGGCTTTGTCATGACACTCGCCAGTCTCCCCGCCGAGACTTTCCCGCCCGGCGGATACCTGATAGCGATCCGCCGATGATGCACAGCGTTGAAACCCGCGCGTCCTGGGTGGTCGCCTGGACCGCGCTCGTGGCCATGTCGGTGTCGTATGGCGCGCCGCAGGTGGCGGTTGTGGCGTTGCGGCCGATCGCGGAAAGCCTCGGCAACGCGCGCGAGCTGCCGGCGCTGGCCTATTCGCTCGCTTGGGTCGGCACCGCGGTGGGCGGCATCGGCATGGGGCGGATCGCCGACCGAGTCGGCGTGCGCTGGACCGTGGCGTTCGGCGCGGCGATGGTCGCGGTCGGGCTGGTGGTCGCCAGCGGCGGCGCGGCTTGGCAGCTCATCCTCGGCCACGGGCTGTTCATCGGTTTGCTCGGCAATGCCGGGCTCAACGCGCCGCTCTACGTGTATGTCAGCCGCTGGTTCGACCGGCGGCGCGGCACCGCGTTGGCGCTGATCTCGTCCGGCCAGTATGTCGCCGGGGTCCTCTGGCCGTCGCTGTTCGCCTGGGCCATCGGGGCGATCGGCTGGCAGCACACCATGCGGGTGTTCGCCGGGTTCGAGGTGCTGGCCGTCGCGCCGATGGCGCTGCTGATGCTGCGCGATCCGCCGCCGGCGACGATCGCGGGACCCACCTCGGTCGGCGCGCATGCCGGTGGCCGCGTGCTGGGCATGAAACCGAATGCCGCGCTGGCAGTGCTCGGGTTCGCGGCGTTCTGCTGCTGCGTGCCGATGGCCATGCCGCAGGGGCATCTGGTGGCGTTCTGCGGCGACCTCGGCATTCCCACCTCGCAGGGGGCGGCGATGCTGTCGGTGTTGCTCGGCTGCGCCTTCGTCAGCCGGCAATTGTGGGGCGGGCTGGCGGACCGGATCGGCGGCCTGCGCACCGTCCTCGCGGCTTCCGCCTGCCAGTTCGTGGCGATGACCGGGTTCCTGCTGACGCAGAACGAGTTCGGGCTGTTCACCGTCTCGGCGGTGTTCGGGCTGGGGTTCAGCGGCCTGATACCGGCTTATGTGCTGGCGGTGCGGGAGCTATTCCCGCCAGCCGAGGCCAGTTGGCGCGTGCCGGTGCTGTTGCTGTTCAGCGGGTCCGGCATGGCCGCGGGCGGCTGGCTCGCCGGCTGGATCTATGATCACACCGGCTTCTACGCCGCGGCCTTCGCCACCGGAATCGCCTTCAATCTGCTCAATTTGCTGGTCGTGTTTCCGTTGGTGCTGCAGTGGCGGCATTTGCGGCGGACGGCGTTCGTGGCGCCATGAAACCTTGCTCGCGCCTGGCGGGTGGGGCGGGGCGGTACAATGAAGGGGGAGAGGTTTTCTTACAGTCTTTCGCTGATTGCGATCGCGGCGCGGCAGCCTGCCTTGATTGCCGCCGAGAGCAGATGATAACCGCGGGCCTGGCGCGCACCGTTGGCCAGGGCGAGGTCGCGGTGCCGCAGCTCGTCGTCGCGGAACCGCGCGATCGTCGTGCGCAGCTCGGCCTCACTGTCGTCAAGGGCGGCGATCTGGCCGGCGTAGTGCGCGTCGATCGCCTCCTCGACGGCGACGGTGCAGGCCATCGCCGCGTGTTCGCCCAGCGCCGCGGTCGCCGCGCCGAGCGCGAAACCGGCGAGGTGCCACAGCGGCAGGAGCGCGGTGGGCCGCACGCGGCGGCACACCACCAGCTCCGCGAAGCCATCCAGGTGCTGCTGTTCCTGCGCCCGCATCTCGCGCAGCACCGGCGCAGTGCGGGACCGCCGCAGCACCGCGAGTTGCCCGGCATAGATGCGCGCGGCACCGTACTCGCCGGCATGGTCCACGCGGATCATGCGCCGCGCGGTCGCGCCAGGGTCGGGATCGCCGGGCAAGCCGGGCCGCGTGGTGGTCACGCCGGCCCCCGATCGCTGCGCCAAAGGAAGATGGCGAGCACGCCGGCGAAGGCCAGGGCGAAGATCAGGTTCATGGCCGCCATCGACACCGGCAATCCCGGAATCAGGTAGGAGGGGTCGTCGCAGGGCTTGGCGGGGCGGGTCGGCATCTGCGCCAGCCGCTCGGCGATCGAGCCGGCGACGAAGCGCGGCGCGGCGCATTCCGGCAGCGGGCTGGGCCACCAGTGGGCCTCGACGCCGACATGGATGAAGGCGAGCGCCGCGCCGGCGAGGAATGCCAGCACGACCAGCACGAGCAAGGCGCGGGCAAACCGCGGCGGCACGACGATCGCCAGCAGGGCGAACCCGACTGCCACACGGTAGGGCCAGCGCTCGAGCAGACACAGCGCGCAGGGCACCAGGCCGCCCCAGGTCTCGGTTGCCAGTGCGACTGCCAGCGCGGCGCCGGCGGCGAGGGCGGAAAGCAGGGCGAGCGTGCGGAGCGACAGGGTCGGCATGGGCGTGGATGTGCTCCGGAGCACCTCGGCATGCAAGGCGGCGGGTCAACCACGGCGGTGCGTGCGGGTCTAGCCCAGGTGCGCGGGCCGCTTGGGCGTTTTCACCGCGTAGAGACACTCCTGGTAGGCGCTCAGGATCCATGCCCGGCCGGCGCGTGTCCATTTCGGTTCAAGATCGCCGCCGTGAATGGCGATCCGCTCCACGGCGGCGATTTCGTGCATCAACCTGTAGGCGACTTGCTCCGGCGAGTTCTCGCCGATGTGGATGGCGGTTTCGTCTGCCATGGGTTGCGCTCCGGTCGGTGCTGTTGCAATCCAGGATAGCAGGCGGGGGGACGAGTGTCTTGCCGGGCGTTGCCAGGTTGTCGCGCAGCCGGGCGCGGCATACGGTGAAGCGCCACGCCGAAGCAGGAGGGAATGGATGCGCCGGATCGTCTGGGGCCGCGCCACGTCGAGCAACGTGATGAAGGTGTTGTGGGGGTTGGGCGAACTGGGCCTGCCGTTCGAGCGGATCGATGTCGGCGGCTCGTTCGGCAAGACCGACACGCCGGAATACCGCGCGATGAACCCCACCGGGCTGGTGCCGACGTTGCAGGAGGACGAGTTCACGCTGTGGGAGAGCAACGCCATCCTGCGCTACCTCTGCCACGCACATGCGCCCCATTCCACGCTGTGGCCGCAGGACCCGCGCGAGCGGGCCAATGCCGATCGGTGGATGGACGCGCAGCAGACGGTGCTGAACCGGCCGATGGGGGTGGTGTTCTGGGGGCTGGTGCGGACGCCGGCGGACAAGCGCGACCCGGCGGCCATCGCGCAAGGCGTCGCGGATGCGGCCCGGGCGTACGGGATGATCGAGCCGCAATTGGCGAAGCACGCCTACATCGCGGGGTCGGATTTCACGCTGGCGGACATTCCCTGGGGGGTGCACGCGCATCGCTGGTTCAACATGGAGTTCGAGCGGCCGCCGCTGCCGCACCTGCGCGCGTGGTATGGCCGGCTGTGCGAGCGGCCGGCCTACCGGCAGCACATCGTGGCCTGTCCGGTGACGTGACGTACGGCGCTCCCGCTTCGCGGTAATGCCCTTCTGCTGCGGCTGGGACCGGGGGGTGACGGCAGGCGGCAGCGGGCGATCGGCCTGCCGCGAATCTGGTGGACGCTTCCTGGGTGGCGATCGACGGGACGCTACGCCGCTGGGCCGTTCGTGACCGGCGTGCGGCATGACGGCATCGGCAACTACCGGGTGGCGTTTTGCGTCGAGGCCGGCGTCAGCGTGCTGTCGGCGCCGGCCATCTGGCCGGCGGCATCGCGCCGGGTGGGCGCCGCCGCCTGGCATTACCTCGCCCGGACGCCGGCCACGAAAGCATTCACCTCGCTGGACAATTGTTCGGCCTGCTTCGACAGGTCGGATGCCGCGGTCAGGACCTGACCGGCCGCCGTGCCCGCTTCGCTTGCCGCCTGGCTCACCCCGCCGATGCTTACGGTCACCACCTGCGCCGCCTGGGTCGTCTGCAGCACGTTGCGGGCGATCTCCGCGGTGGCCGCGCCCTGCTCCTCGACGGCGGAGGCGATGGTGGTTGCGATCGCGCTCACTTCCTCGATGGTGGCGGAGATGCCGCGAATGGCCTCGACCGCTTCCTTGGTCGCGGCCTGGATCTGGGTGATCTGCGCGTCGATCTCCTCGGTCGCCTTGCCCGTCTGGTTGGCGAGACTCTTGACCTCGGAAGCGACGACCGCGAAGCCCTTGCCGGCGTCGCCGGCCCGCGCCGCCTCGATGGTGGCGTTCAGCGCCAGGAGATTGGTCTGGCCGGCAATGTTGGTGATCAGGCCCACGACTGCGCCGATCTTCTCGGCAGCCTCGGCAAGCGCACGGACGATGACATCGGTGCGCTTGGCGTCATCCACCGCCTTCCCGGAAATCCGGGACGACTGCGCGACCTGACGGCTGATCTCGCCGATGGAAGCGGTCAGTTCCTCGGCGGCCGAGGCCACGGTCTGCAGGCCGGTGCTCGCTTCGTCGGCCGCGGATGCGACCGCGGCGGCCTGCTGATTGCTCTGCTTCGCGGTGCCGGTCATCGACTTCGCGGTGGCTTCCAGCGCCGCGGAACCCGAGGAGAGCATCCCGACCAAACGGCCGATCTTGCTCTCGAAGCCGTCCGCCAACTGGCCCAGGGCGGTCTTCTGCAGTGCCGCCGCCTGCTGCTTCGCCGCCTCCTGCGCGGCCCTCAGATGCTCGGTCTCGGCCATGCCTTGCTTGAACACCAGCACCGCCGCGGCCATGCTGCCGACCTCGTCGCGGCGGTCGGCGCCGGGGATTTCGGCGGCAAGGTCGCCGCTGGCCAGGCGCGTCATCGCCGTGGCCAGCGCTCCCAGCGAGCCGGTGATGTCGCGGTTGACCGACCAGGCGGCGAGCAGGGTAACCAGCAGGATCAACCCGCCGATCATCGCGAGGTGCCACAGCGTGGCGCGGAAATCGGCATCCAGGTCGTCGGTGTAGGCGCCGGCGAGGAACACGGCATTCCAGGGATCGAAGCGGGCGACATAGGATATTTTGGGCAGCGGCACGGTTTGGCCGGGCTTCGGGAACACGTAGCTGATGACTCCGCTGGCGTGACCGTCCAGCGCCGCATGGATCATGTCAGCGATCGGGCGGCCGTTGCTGTCCTTGGCGATTCCTGGCTTGCCCTCACGGCTCGGGGCGACACCGTTCACCAGGATGATGTACTGGCCATTCGGCTCCTCGGTCTGAACGACGACATAACCCTGGCCGCCGTCGAACCGCGTATCACGGAGTTCTTCGCGCAATCGCGCCACGGCCTGGTCCTTGGTGAGCCGGTTCGCCGTGACATCGGCGGCCAGTTCGCGGGCGAGGCCCATGCTGAGGTCCACCACCGCCCGCAGCTTGTCCGTGCGATCGTCGACCATGCGGCGATGCAGGGTGGAGGCACCGAGGGCGATCGAGGCGACCACCGCCAGGCTGGCCAGCCCGAGCAGCAAGGCGAATTTTGTACGGAGCTTGAGGCGGCTGAGGACGTGCATGGATCACTACCTGTTGCGGCTGTGCGGACGATCGGTCCGCGATCATCCGATGATCGCCCGGCCGGGATTAAGGATCGGTGAATGGCGGATCGGCGACGCGCGGCGGCGCGGCCCGCGTCCTGGGGCGGCGACTGCATGGCTTCCGCCGGTGCTGGCGCAGCCGCTCTCATCCGCGAAAAGAAGGCGCGCCTGTCCGGTTTGCTGCGTTCAGAAATGCCACGGGGTTGGCCGGCAGGTTTCGCGGAGCCGGATAAACGACCGGCGCAGTTTCATTCGGGGCGGCACATGATTTCGGACGAACCAGCCCAGCGGGCTCACCGGCTGGCCGACAGTGCCCGGGTACCGCGCAGCCGGTCCAGTATCGCGTCCGCCAGGGCGCTCGCCACGCAGGCATAGCCGCGGTCGTTTTGATGCAGCCCGTCGGCGGCAATGAATGTTCGCGCCGGCGCCCCTTCCCGATCCCAGGCCGTCATCAGGCTTGCGCGGGAAAACAGGCCGGTGCCGGTGGCCGCGGCGACCCGCGCCAGGACCGTGTCCAGCACCGCATGCTCCGGCGTGGCATCGATCCGCGGGGAGCGCTGGTTGTCCATCAGGATCACGTCGATCCCGGCTTGCTGCAGCCGGGACACGCCCAGGGAGACCATGCGGCGGAACTCGGCCGGATCGGCGTTGTGGAGCGCGGCGTTGGCGCCGACCTGCCAGATCACGAGTTGCGGGCGCACCGCGATCGCGTCCGCCTGGAGCCGGGCCAGCTCCTCCGGGGCGTCCTGGCCGCCGATGCCACGGTTCAGCACGGCGACTTGCATGCGCGGCAGGGCATGCTCCAGGTCCGCCTGCAACTCCGCCGGGTAGGAATGCGCCGGATCGGACGCCATCGCGCCCTTGGTGGAGGAAGAGCCGAGCGCGACGACCACCGCTTCCGTGCCACGCTGGAGCGCCGCGCGGAGATGCGGCAGGTGGAGCGCCGGGGCGGGTGGCTCGGCGGGGCAGGGCGCGGCGGCGCGCGCCTGAGCCACCCCGCACAGCAGCAATGCGAAGAGCAGTGGGAGCCTGGCCGGTAAACTTGCCGTGATCGCCATGATGGCCGGTTCAACCGTAAGGCTGGCATCTTGTCCAGGAGAGTTTCGTCCACGCGCCACCGCGCGGAGCGCGACGACGCGGCATTCCCGATGTGAGCAGCAACGGCCGCTCATGCGGAAAGGGCCGCGTCATAGCGTTGCTGACAGGACACAGACTTCTGCTTCCTGACTCCTGCTTTCCGCGACCTGTGCAGTGTCATACCTACGGGGCTTCATTCAGGGTGGGCCTTCCACCGACGGCCGGTGGTCAACTCGCGACGACTGATGGCGGGGGCGGCCGGTTACGCCGCGGTGCCGCCCACCGTGAGTCCGGCGAGCTTCAACGTCGGCTGCCCCACCCCCACGGGCACGCCCTGGCCATTCTTGCCGCAGGTACCGACCCCGGGGTCCAGCGCCATGTCGTTGCCGACCATGGTCACCTTGGTCAGCGCGTCGGGGCCGTTCCCGATCAGCGTTGCGCCCTTCACCGGGGCGGTCACCTTGCCGTCCTCGATCAGGTATGCCTCGGACGCGGAGAACACGAACTTGCCCGAGGTGATGTCCACTTGGCCGCCGCCGAAATTCACCGCGTACAGGCCGCGCTTCACCGAGCGGATCATCTCGTCGGCGGAACTCGTGCCGCCCAGCATCACCGTGTTGGTCATGCGCGGCATCGGCGAGTGGGCATAGGACTGCCGCCGCCCGTTGCCGGTTGCCGGCATGCCCATCAGCCTTGCGTTTAGGCGGTCCTGCATGAAGCCCACCAGGATACCGTCCTCGATCAGCACGGTGCGACTTGTCGGTGTGCCCTCGTCGTCCACAGTCAGGCTGCCGCGGCGGTCGGGCAGCGTGCCGTCGTCCACCACCGTCACGCCGGGCACGGCGATGCGCTGGCCGAGCAACCCGGAAAAGGCCGAGGTCTTCTTGCGGTTGAAATCGCCCTCCAGGCCGTGGCCGATCGCCTCGTGCAGCAGGATGCCCGGCCAACCGGCTCCCAGCACCACTTCCATCTCACCCGCCGGGGCCGGCACGCTGTCCAGGTTCACCAGGGCCTGGCGCAGCGCCTCGTCCACCGCACCGCGCCACACCACCGGGTCGGTCACCTTGTCGTATGCGAACCGCCCGCCGGTGCCGTAGCTGCCCGTCTCGCGCCTGCCGTCCTTTTCTACCACCACCGCGACGTTCAGCCGGACCAAAGGCCGCAGGTCGGCGACCCGTGTGCCATCCGGCCGCATGATCTGCACCGCCTGCCACTCGCCGGCGATCGAGGCCATCACCTGCTTCACCCGCGAATCCTTGCCGCGGGCGTAAACATCGATCTCCGACAGCAGCGCCGTGCGGGCGGGAAACTCCGCCGCGCCCAGCGGGTTGGCGTCGGAATAGAGCCGCGCATTGGTGGCGCGCGGCGGCTCGGCGGCGGTGCCGGAGTGGCCGGCTGCCACTGCCGCAACGCTGGCTGCCGCGCGGCGCAGGGCAGGCTCGGACAGCTCGCCGGCATGGGCGTAGCCGGTCGCCTCGCCGGCCACCGCGCGCAGGCCGAAGCCCAGCGCGGTATCGAACCCGGCGCTGCGGATCCGCCCGTCATCCAGGCTGATCTGCTCTGATTCGCGATATTCCAGGTAGAGCTCGCCGTCGTCGCTGGCGGCGAGCGCCTCGCCCAGCACATGCTCGGCCGTCGCGCGGTCCAGCGCGCCATCGGCACGTTCAAAGAACAGCTTGTCGGTCTCGGCGAGCGGCGTCATGGCGCCTCCGGTCAGTGGTCGGACGTTGGCGATCGGTCTAAGTATGGGGTGGCGCGACGGATTTGGCCATGACCACCGGGCATCTTCCGTTGTGGCAACGCCCAGGAACCGCTGCTCCGGATGGCGCACGGGTCGCACCCGATCGGTCGTGTCGTGGCGTGTCCTTCGGACGGCCGGGAGCCCTGCCGGGGCGGTGATGCGATCGGAGCCAGCGGTACAGGTGCATGGGCTCTTGGCGTGTGTGCGGCGATTGGCCGTCCCCCGGCCCGGCTGCACCCTGTTGCGATGGTTGGCGCGGCAGGGTTCGACGGCCCGGCTATCGCTACCGCGCCGCTCACGTTGCATGGAGTTTTGCCTCCACGCCCGCACGGCGTCGCCGCCGGGCCGGGCCGGCCTGCACCGTCTTATTCTGGCGACCTTATTCTGGCGACGCGCGAGAGCAGGGGCGGTTCGGCGGCAGATGCCGGATGGCGGGTTGCACAGCCGGAAGCCCTGGCGGAGCGGCGACGGGATTCGAGGCCGGCGTACAGGTGCATGGGCTCTTGGCATGCGGGCAACGGCTGGCCGCCCCTCGGTCGGGTGCGGCCGGCTGCCCCGGCCAGCACGGCGAGATTCGACAGCCCGGCCATGCCGCGACGCTGCTCACGTTGCCTGGGGTATTGGCTGGGACGGTGCAACCGGGCGCCCCTGCGGCCGAGTGCGGCGCGCGACCAAGCAAGCAAGAAAGGGTTTAACGCAGATTTAAGCGGATGCACGCTGAACGCGCGGATGGGACATCGGCCACCGCATCGGCACTGCTCATCAGGTTCAGCCGGGTGGTTTTTGCCGTGAACGAGCATTCCGGACCCAGGCCCATTCGCGTGCTTTGCGTGCATCTGCCTGCATCTGCGCATGAATTTTTTCTTGCTCTGCCACATGCCGCACTGTTCCACCTGACCTGCCAGCACACGCGCGTGCGCCCTCGCCGCTGCGCGGGCCGGCACGAGCCGGACTCGGTTGGTATGTCGGACGCGGCCCGGTTATCGGGCGATGTCGCTGGCTCGTCGTCGTCGTCGTTGCCCTCTGGTCGTTCGCGATTCGTTCGAAGTGGGTGGCCCGCATGGAGAAGGCAAGACGGGCGGCGAGGAAACGTCCGATCCTCACGCCAACGCTGAGTTAGGCGAGGTGCAACCTTTATCGCTCCGTTTGGGCGTAGTCTCTTGGCGTGACGGCCAGGGTGACGGCGGTGCGCCAGGATTCGGCTAACCTTGCGTTTCGCTGAGCCACCGATGGCAAGCAATCGCGTGCTTCCGGTCGCTGAAGCCATCCGTCACGACGGCTGCGGTGCGGCTTCCTGCGCCCTGCTGACCTCGGAGGCAGCCGGTCCAGCGTCTTGGGTCGGTGGGACCGACCGTTCCGGGACGGCGCAACGCTTACGTCCCAAGGCATGGAACTGGTTCGTCTCAGACCCACACCGGATCAAAACGATCGGGATCTGCGAATGGGTGGTTCTTTAAGCGGGTTGGTATGAGCCACAGAGACCCTCTCCCGCTTCGCAGGCGAGGTTTCGCGGGCCAGGCGTTCATCAGCGCGTCTTCCCGTTGCCGGTTCACGCGGCCTGCGCCGGCCGCGCCGCCGCGGGCATTTCCATCAGCCGCGTCAGCTCCCCCACGCCTTCCACTTGCTCGATCCGCGCCAGTTGCTCGAACAGTTGCGCGATCCGCGGGGGTGGCAGCGCGCGCTGCGCGCAGCCGGCGAATTTTCCCACAGTTCCTCGCGCGTCATCGGCCGCGCGCCCGGCCCAAGCCGCTCGAAATCATCCAGCCGCATGACGGCGTGCGCGTCATCGCCGACCACGACGAGGCCTCCGCCCGGCTCGGCCGCGCGCACCAGAAGCGCACAATGGCGGTGTAATACCAACCGTCCTAACCACTGACCGATGCCCACTCGCGGGTGGCGATGGATCGGATCCGATCCGGGTCCTCGATCAGGAACTGCCAGGCATTACGGCACGCGTCGACAATGGCCTCGTA
>Ga0307372_10003799_pt1 | contig 23829 bp, 18 predicted proteins | sample OX1MG_FD_202533 | JGI IMG/M metagenome (GOLD analysis project Ga0307372, IMG submission 202533) | Soil microbial communities from Risofladan, Vaasa, Finland - OX-1 | ecosystem: Environmental > Terrestrial > Soil > Coastal area > Acid sulfate soil | place: Finland: Risofladan, Vaasa | collected...
GCCATGGTCCACTACAACCAAACCGCGCTCATTCTCGAACTGCGCAAACTGTTCTTGATGTCGCCTATCGCGTCCATCCCGAACGCTTCGTCCGCCAGGCCCCCAAACCAGCAACGGTCCCAACAGAGGTCTGGATCAACAAACCGCTCAAGACAGATGAAAATACTCACTAAATCCCATGAACACCGGTCTCAAACTCGTTGACACGCGCCGATCACCCGGGGCAGGCTTGAAAGGTGGTGAATCGAGATCGCTATTTGTCTTGTATAATCGTTCGGCAGGCGAGAGAACTAAAATCGCCGATCTTAGTGACTTAATTCCAGTTGCTGCCCTAGGGCCCGATCGCAGATCAAGAATGATCGGGTGAGGGCCTGATGCCCGGCCTCGTACCGGTCGATCTTAAAACTCGAATCGCGGGAGGAGCGGCATGAAAGCACTACGGATATTGATCGCAGACGATCATGACCTAATGCGGCGTGGTCTCAAGGCGATTCTCGAATCCCACCCAGGTTGGTCCATTTGCGCCGAGGCTCACACCGGGAGAGAGGCGGTTACGAAAGCCGAAGAGTTAAAACCAGACGTCGTGATTCTCGACATCACCATGCCGGAATTGAACGGTGTGGAGGCTGCACGGAGGATCTTAAAAGCGTCGCCGGGTACGGAAGTCCTCGTGCTCTCGGTGCATTACTCCGACCAGCTCATACGAGATATTCTGGACGCAGGAGTGCGAGGATATATCGTAAAATCCGACTCCGATCGAGATTTGATCGTTGCGGTGGAAGCGTTGGCAAACCATAAGCCGTTTTTCACTCCGAGGGCGACGGAGTTAATTCTAAGCAATTTTAGCCACAAGGGAGGCTCCTCTTCGGAAGTGCCGGAGATCATTGGGGACCGGCTGACATCCCGCGAGAGGGAAATTGTACAGCTTCTATCCGAGGGTAAGAGCAGCAAGGAAGTTGCGTCCGTCTTAAGTATCAGCGTAAAGACGGCCGAAACCCATCGCGCCAATATCATGCGCAAATTGGAAATCCATTCGGTAAGTGAGCTCGTGCGCTACGCGGTCCGAAATCAGATCATTGAACCATAACCAGCACGGGCGTCTGAGAGCCAAGATTTTTCTCAACTTGCGAAGAAGGATTGAATTCGCTCAAAGAGTTAGCGATTAAAGCCTTCTTCTTTTTTCGCGCAGAATGCCTAAAAAGCTTTCCAACAAGCTGCTAAGACTAGACCCTAGATCCGCCAAGCCAGATCGAAAACTACGCTGCTTTTAGAAACGGCGATGCGCCCTACGATACAGGAAGTCTTCGATGCTTCTACCTGATTACACGGATTCCCCTGAATCACACAGCTATTGATAATCGGTGCCGCGGATGGAAGTCTGTCCGCAAAAAAAGGAGAAGGAGAGGAAGTTCGGGTGCCTTGAGAGAAAACGAGGCGCGAGGGCTGGGCCGATTTCCCTTCTTCTCCTCCCTTTTTTTTCGCGCATGCTTGTCTCTGGTTTTAGCTTCCGTAGAGGACGTGCAGGTTCTGCAGGACATTCACACCGATTTCCCTTATGACAGGTTTTGATGAATGACCTGGGACGCGCCGAGGAAACGGATGAGGCTAATTGCAATTTCTACCGGCGAACCCTCCACGGAGGTGGATATTCGCGCGCAAAGAAATCAACCCCGTGCTCGCGGTGTAGAAACGTAAGACTGTCCGCAAAGAGACAGCTCCGAAATGATGGCCAAAAATGAGAATAAGAAGAGGAAGGTATGTCGCTGCGTCAAGGGCTTCGGCTATGCCAATAATCACTCCGCCGGGCAGGCACCTGTAGTAGTTCTGCGATCCTTGTATGGGAAAGGACTGCTCGAAATAGGAAATCTGTTTGATCCTTAGCATTATTCGTTTCTTGGAAGCCACGTTCGAGAATGAGTGATAGCATTGTGTAACTGAAGATGTATCATCTCTCTCAGAACCATTCAATAATACGGAGAGGCCATGTACACCTACATCGACTCTGTCGCGTTCCTCATCGGGCGGATCATCGTTGGCGGCTTTTTCCTTATGAACGGCTTCCATCATTTCACGAAGCTCAACATGATGGCCGGGTATGCCAAGAGCAAAGGAACACCTGCTCCCACGCTCGCCGTGGGCGGTACCGGCGTAATTCTCTTGCTGGGTGGAGCAAGCTTTCTCCTCGGTTATCATGCTACGATCGGGACAGTCTTGTTGGTAATTTTCCTGTTGGGCGCTTCGTTTGGCATTCACAATTTCTGGGCTGTTCAAGATCAACAGGCAAAGATGGCGGAGATGATCAACTTCATGAAAAACATGGCCCTGCTCGGCCTGGTGCTTATGACGGTGGCAATCCCAAGGCCCTGGCCGATGAGCCTCGGGCGTTAAATGGAGGACGGCTGCTTTGCTCAAGGGAACAAACCAAACGGAAGTTTGTTTCACGGCTTTCATTATAATTAGTGCGGAATTCGCGACTTCTCCGTGGCTGTCGTAGCTGGCGTTCCGTAAGCTGGGCACTCGAGCGTGAGTGCGCTTCCTGGCGAGACCGGATATAATCTCCTTCATGTTCATGAAGGAGCGTAAGTGATCACCCTCAAGAAAGTCTCAAGAGTAAAGACCGGCGTACTGATCGGCTCATTTCCATTCCTGGCGATGGTGATTATTTTTGTGCTTCCCTCATTGAATGCGCAAACCTCTCGATTTCACAATGCGCCCACCTCGGCAGATCAACTGAAGAATCCCTTTGTAGGCCAACGCGCGGCAGACGAGGCGGGCGCCACGCTATATTCCGCCGACTGCGCGTCGTGCCACGGCATAAGGGGTCAGGGATCGGGGAACGTGCCGCCGTTGGTAAGTGAGACAGTGCGCTCCGCGCAGAACGGCCAACTCTTTTGGTTCATTACCAAGGGCGATGCGGATGGAGGAATGCCAGGCTGGGCGCAACTATCCGAGCGGCAGCGCTGGCAAATCGTCACGTATCTGAAGTCGGGATCGCTGCTGAAGGTACAGCCTCCAGCCGATACTGCCAACCACGCGGACGCTGGCTTGTTCGACGCTCCCCCGCCGAAAGCACCTTTCACCGATTTCCGCTATGAGAAACCAGGAAACACGCGAAAGATCACAGTGCAGGATATTCCCGAGCCGTTCGCGACCGAGTCTGCGCGAAACGGAGCACAATTGGTCGCGCGCCGTGCTAACGCATGGCCGAAAGCGCCCGCTGGATTCAAAGTGAATCTGTTCGCGACAGGGCTCAATCAGCCGCGCTACATTGCCACGGCGCCCAATGGCGATATCTTTTTGGCTGAAAGCGCAATCGGACAAATCCGGGTTTTCCGCGGAATTACCGCGGATTCCAAGCCCGGCCAAGTTGCGGTTTTCGCCACCGGCCTCAATAGACCTTACGGGATTGCATTTTATCCTCCGGGACCCAATCCCAAGTGGGTGTATATCGGGGATACCGACGCAGTCATGAGGTTTCCTTATCAGAACGGGGATCTGAAAGCACGAGGCGGAGTGCAACATGTCGTGGATCTGCCGCACGGTCCGGGTCATTGGACGCGCAGCATCGCATTCACACGGGATGGCAAGAGCATGTTTGTGTCGGTCGGCTCGGGCTCGAACATCGACGACCCGGACACGCACCCGGACGAGAAAGATCGCGCCGATATTCTGGAATTCAATCCGAACCACTCGGACATGAGGATCTACGCTTACGGGATTCGCAACGCCGGGGGCGGGATCGCTATTGATCCTAAGACGGGCGAGCTATGGGCCTCAGTGAATGAACGCGATGCGCTGGGTGACAACCTCGTGCCCGATTACATCACGCACGTGCAACAGGGAGGTTTTTACGGATGGCCGTGGTGGTACATGGGTGGTCATCAGGACCCGCGCCACAAGGGCACACACCCCGAATTGCAGGCAAAGGTTATCACGCCAGACGTACTTCTGCAGCCGCACAATGCTTCACTCCAACTTACCTTCTATAATGGAAAGCAATTCCCGCCGCAGTACGATGGCGACATCTTTGCAGCCGAACACGGTTCCTGGAACAAGGATATACGGGTAGGCTACGAGTTGGTTCGCGTTCCTTTGCACCAAACCGGCAAAGCGACGGGTGAATACGAAGACTTCCTTACTGGGTTTGTGCTCAGCAATGGTGAGGTCTGGGGAAGACCCGTCGGGGTTACTGTGGGGCAAGATGGCTCGTTGTTAGTGACCGATGATGGCTCCAATTCCATCTGGCGCGTGAGCTATACCGGCAAGTAACCTTCAGGCATCATGCGGTGACTCGTGTCATTTCAGTTCGTGACGCGACTCATCCACCTTGGGAGTTTTGTTCACATCATTTTCATTCAGATCAAGTTCTGCCTATGTTGATATTCCTTTTTTCTCATCAGGCTCTGCTGGCGCCAGATCCATTTCAGAGGCGCCGTGGCTAATGGGCAAACCGAATTCGCGAATGAGGCGGCGAGCGCCGAAGGTAGGTAGATTTTTACGCAACTCGATGAACTGGGGCTCTCGGGCAGTTGGAGTTCTGCTGAGGTTGATGGAGCCGACAACTCACTCCACCTCTTCGGATTCTTGCACCTTAACCGTGCCAGAGTGGATACGATGTGAGTAGGCCTATGGCCTCTCAGAGAGGCCTCTGCTTGTCAGTCCTCTGGCCGTATGTTATTTTCGCTGGCTATGCGGTGCGGCGGCAAACTTCCTGTGCCGCCCTGGCTTTCCAAGGAGAACAATCTTGATTCGCAATTATCGCGGGCATGTGCCGCGGATCGCTCCGAGCGCGTATGTGGACCCGCAGGCGGTGGTGATCGGCGACGTGGTCATCGACGAGCAGACGAGCGTCTGGCCCTGCACCGTCATTCGCGGCGACGTACACTCCATCCGCATCGGCGCGCGGTGCAGCATTCAGGACGGTTCGGTGCTCCACGTACAGCATGACGAGTATCCACTCACCCTTGGCGACAACATCACGGTGGGCCACAACGCGATTCTTCACGGCTGCACGATTGAGTCGCGCTGCCTGATCGGCATGGGCAGCATCATTCTGAACGGCGCGAAAATCGGCACGGGGAGCATCATCGCAGCCGGCGCGCTGATTCCCGAGCGCATGGAGGTTCCCCCCGGCAGCGTCGTCATGGGCCAGCCAGGGAAAATCCGCCGCTCGACGACGGCCGCCGATCTTGACGCCATTGACCGCAATGCCGAGCGCTACGTCGAGTATGCTGCGTTGCATGCGAAATCAGTGGCGAGTGAAATTAGTGGCTAGTGGATAGTAAAATCAGTGGCTAGTGGCGAGTGGCGAGTGATGATTCGCTGGAGATGAAAACGTGTTGGGGGAAATCGAAAAGCCGCGGCACTATAAGGAACTGCTGATCTGGAAGAAAGGCATGGAACTGACAGCGGCAATCTATCGTTTAACGGCTCGTTTTCCCACGGAAGAGAAGTACGGGTTGATCTCGCAAATGAGGCGAGCGGCCGTTTCCGTCGTCCAACATCGCGGAGGGACAGGCGCGCCATGGCACAGGTGAGTTTTTACACTTTCTTTCGCATGCGAATGGGTCGCTGGCGGAGCTGGAGACGCAGTTGCTGCTGAGCGTGGAGCTGGGGTTCCGCGGGCAGTCGGACGTGGCGGAAGCGATTCAAATTGTGGCGGAGCTGCAGAAAATGTTGGCGGCTATTCGGCGGAAGCTATCCTGTTAACTTTTGGCCGCTGATCGCTCGCCAGCGACCACTTTGACCAAAGGGCGCATACGACCAATGCAATCGCCAAAGCAATTTAGGGCTATCAAAGGCACCCGCGACATTTTGCCCCCGGACTCCGTGTTGTGGAACTGGTTCGAGCGTGCCGCCCGCGATGTCGAATACGCGAGATTGCACAAATCGGAGAATTCGAAGTGACAGACGACCAACTCACTAAGGAAGAATGGGGAGGTTTCCGCGCCATCAACGGAACTCGGGATATCACCCCGCACGATTCGGGCCTATGGAACTGGTTCGAACGTACTGCTCGCAGCGTTCTGGAATCCTACAATTTTCGTGAAATCCGAACACCGGTCATCGAGCCTGTGCGATTGTTTGAACGCTCAGTTGGTTCGGAGACGGACATAGTTGCGAAGGAACTCTTCGCGTGGGTTGATTCGCGCGACGCAAACCGAGCGATTAGAAGGCTGCGCTATCAAATCAAGGTGACGGGCTCAAAACCCAGCGAGGGAGATGCGGCCACCAGAGATTTTCTTCTGAGTCTGGCTGATGAGAAAGCGTTCGATGCACTCCCACTAGCCAACCGACTTGTTCTCAGACCCGAGGGAACAGCTTCAATCGCCCGCGCGTACATAGAGCATGGGATGCAGACGCTGCCGGGGAACCAGAAGCTTTACTACATGGGGCCGATGTTCCGGCGGGAGCGGCCGCAAAAAGGGCGCTATCGCCAGTTCTACCAAATCGGCGCGGAAGTGCTGGGCCCATCCGACGCGCCCGCCATCGACGCCGAAGTGATCGAAATGCTTCTCGTATTCTTCAAGCGCGTGGGACTCGACCGCACCACGCTGTACGTCAACTCCATCGGGTGCAAGGAGTGCCGGCCGAAATACGTGGAGCTTCTGAGGGAGGAATTGCGGAAGGTGAAAGACGCGCTTGGCCCCGACAGCCAGCGCCGCATCGAAACGAACCCGCTGCGCGTCCTCGATTCCAAACTGCCCGAAGAGCAGGACATCATCGCCAGGCTGCCTCGCATCTCCGACCATCTTTGCGAGGCCTGCCGCGAGCATTTCACGAAATTGAAAGAAGAGCTGAAGCTGCGGAATGTCGCCTACGAGGAAAACTGGCGCCTGGTTCGCGGCCTCGACTACTACACGCGCACAACGTTCGAAGTGACCGCCGAAGGTCTTGGTTCGCAGAACGCGGTCTGCGGCGGCGGGCGCTACGACGGCCTGGTGGAACTTCTTGGCGGCTCTCCCACGAAAGGCATCGGCTTCGCGATTGGGACCGATCGAGCGATTTTGTCGATTCAAGAGGGCGGCAAGCTGCCGCAACTGCCGGGCCTCGGCGTGTTTGTCGCCTGGATGGGCGCCAAGGCTTACCCCACGGCCGTAAGCATCACGCGCAAACTGCGCGACGCCGGGCTGGCCGTGGAGCTGCCGCCCGAGGAAATGAAATTCAAGAAGTCGCTCGGCCTGGCGGACAAACTTGGCGCTCGCTACGCGCTGATCCTCGGCGAGGATGAAGTCGCTTCCGGCACCTACACGCTTAAGCGCCTCGCGGATGCCGAGCAGAAGAAATATTCGGAGAGCGAACTGCTCGAATATCTGGAGTCCGAGCGAAAAGGTTTGCATGCGTGAGATCATGGTGGGCGGTCCGTTTGGCTGGGAGATTGCCGTCGGCTCGGGAGAAATTCGATTCCGAATTGTTCGCGGCCGCTTCTGTTTGAGCGACCGGAAATGAACGGCAGAGAGAGATTTTTTGGGCCTCAAGAAACGGCCCTCAGAATGACGCGACGAAATTTTCAGCTGCGATGAGGCGTCTCGAAGATTTGCTTAGGTCTCTTTTCCAGTGATGAGGTTATTCCGGCTGGAGCTTTCACTCCGGCATTAAAGTCGACAAGAAGGAAAGGGGGCTCAGCCCCTGAGGAAATCGGAACGAAGGGAACGCACACTTGCTTGACACTCTTGGGAATCTGAAGCGAACCACGTACTGCGGCGATTTGCGCGCGCCGGACGGGGATAAAGACGTTGTCCTGATGGGCTGGGTCCACCGGAGGCGCGACCTTGGGCAGCTGATCTTCATCGACCTGCGCGACCGGGCGGGCATCGCCCAGATCGTCTTCAACAAAGAGCTGCACCCCGAAGCGCACGCCAAGGCCGAAGAGCTGCGCTCGGAATTCGTGGTGGCCGTGGAAGGCCGCGTCCTGCGCCGCCAGAAAGCGAACCCCGAAATTTCCACTGGCGAGGTGGAAGTGCTGGCCACGCGCCTGCACATTCTGAACAACGCGAAAACGCCGCCCTTTCAGATCGAAGACGAGGTCACCGCGAGCGAGGAAACCCGCCTTCGCTACCGCTATCTCGACCTGCGGCGTCCGCGCCCGCACCGCAACATCGAGCTGCGGCATCGCGTGATCTTCGAGATTCGCAAGGCGCTCGACGAGCTGGGCTTCTTCGAGATCGAGACGCCCATGCTCACGCGGTCGACTCCGGAAGGAGCGCGCGATTATCTTGTGCCGAGCCGCGTCCACCACGGCCAGTTCTACGCGCTTCCGCAATCGCCGCAAATCTTCAAGCAGATTCTGATGATCTCCGGCATGGACCGCTATTTCCAGATCGTGCGCTGCTTCCGCGACGAGGATTTGCGCGCCGACCGCCAGCCGGAGTTTACCCAGCTCGATTTGGAGATGTCCTTCCCCCGCCAGCAGGATATTTTCGAGGCCATCGAGCGCGTGATGGAGCGCGCTTGCGCCGTGGTGGGCGTCCAGGCCAAGGGGCCGTTCCGGCACCTGGATTACAAAGAAGCGCTTCGCCGCTACGGGTCGGACAAGCCCGACCTGCGTTTTGGAATGGAGCTGCGGGACGTGACGCCGTTGTTCGAGCCCGCGCGCGCGACGCTGCACATCGAAGGCAACGTGCAGGCGCTCGTCGCGCCGGGAGCGGCCTCCTGGTCGCGCAAGCAGCTTGACGAACTCGCCGAATTCGCAAAATCGGCGGGCGCGCGCGGCGTCTACACCGTGAAGGTCACGCCCGAGGGGATCACTTCGCCGCTGGAAAAGAATCTCGGGGCGGAGGCGCTGAAGAAACTGGCCGAAGAGACAGGGGCCAAGCCGGGCGACCTGATCGTCGCCACGGCGGCCAAAGAGCAGACCCCGCACAGCGATACTTCGCTTGGCGTAGCCGGGCAGTTGCGCTTGCATTTAGGCGACAAGCTCAATTTGATCGACCGCAGCAAGTGGGAATTCCTGTGGATCACGGGCTTTGCGCTGTTCGAGTGGAGCGAGACGGAAAAGCGATGGGTGAGCGCGCAGCATCCCTTCACCGGGATCGTCGAGGAGGACCTCGACAAGCTTGAAACCGCGCCGTGGGAATGCCGCTCGAAGGGCTACGACCTGGTGCTGAACGGCGTGGAACTGGGCTCCGGCAGCATCCGAATCCATCGCCAGGATGTGCAGGCGCGCATGTTTAAGGCGCTCGGGTTGAGCGACGAACAGGTGAAGCAGCGGTTCGGCTTCTTCCTCGACGCGCTCACTTATGGCACGCCTCCGCATGGCGGTATCGCGCTTGGATTGGATCGCACCGTCGGCTTGCTCGCGGGAGAAAAATCCATCCGCGAGGTCATTGCTTTCCCCAAGACCACCGCCGCCCAGGACTTAATGGCGGAATCGCCCTCCGAGGTTGATACGGCGCAACTCGACGATTTGGGGATTATGATTAAGCGCGATGGTGGGGGCTCATAAATGTCATTACCTTACGACGTCGAACACGAGCATATCCTACAAGCCATTCAAGAGATTGATCGTGTCGGACCTGATTCGATTCCCGTTAGGAGGAGAATTCGTAAGTACGCAGTGCGGGAAGGTAAAGGTGAATATCCCCCGAAATATTTGATTTGTCTTGCGCACAAGTTTGTCGATGACCGGCTGTTTGAAGGCGTTTTCAGCGGAGGCGACGAAGCAAATACTTTTATCATTGCACGCGGCCTGCACGTCTGGGATATATCAGGAGCCAAAGCTAAGGAAGTTGGACTCGAGCCGGTCTCCTCTGACGAGGAGTCTGCTTTCCCAGAGGGGAAGGCGATCTATCGAAGGCATAAGAGCCTCGAACGAGATAAGGGGATCGTTAGACTTGCGAAGAAGAAGCGGTTCCAAGAAAAGGGTGAATTTTCTTGTGATGTTTGTGCCTTCTCTTTCGCTAGGGCTTATGGGAACCTTGGCATCGGATTCATAGAAGCACATCACACAGTTCCTGTCTCACAAATGAAGGCTAAGAGAAAAACTAAGATAACCGAGATTGCTCTAGTTTGCTCGAACTGTCATCGAATGTTGCATCTGTGGTATCCGATCACAATTGAAGGGTTGCAGAAGAAAATTACACTTTCTGTACCAGCACCATGAGCACGATACGCATACTGGCGGAGAACGTCGCGAACAAGATTGCGGCGGGTGAGGTGGTGGAGCGACCCGCGTCGGTGGTGAAGGAACTGCTCGAGAATGCGCTCGATGCGGGTGCGCGCTCGATTCGCATCGAAATCGAGTCGGGCGGCAGGCACCTGATTCGTGTGACCGACGACGGCTCCGGCATGAACCACGACGACGCACTGCTGGCCTTCGAGCGCCACGCCACTTCGAAATTGCGCACTGCCGACGACCTGCTCTCGATTGCGACGCTGGGTTTTCGCGGCGAGGCCCTGCCCACCATTGCCGCCATTTCGCACCTGACCATGGAAACGCGCACGCCCGAGGAAGAGCAGGGAACTCGCATCGAATTCGCAGGAGGAAAGCTTGTCGGCGTGAAACCGGCGGGGGCGCCCGCGGGGACTTCCATCAGCGTCGCCGACATTTTTTATTGCGTTCCGGCACGGCGCAAATTTCTGAAGTCGGAGACAACGGAGCTTGGGCATATCGCCTCGCTCGTCACGCACTACGCCCTGGCCCATCCCGAATGCCAATTCCTGCTCAAGACGCCGACGCAGGAAATCCTGAACTGCGCGCCGGTGGAGAAGCTTGCGGACCGCGTCTATCAGATTTTCGGACGCCAGGCCCTCGAGGAGCTGACGGAAATACCGGCGAACGAAGCGCCGGTGCGCTCGGCGATTACCGAGCCTCAAATCGAGTCCGACGAGCGCAGCGCAACGATTCGCGTGACCGGTTTCACGTCGCGCCCCGAGGTGCAGCGGAGCAACCGCAACGGCATCTACATTTTCGTGAATCGCCGCCTGGTGCGCGACCGCTTGCTGCTCCACGCAATCGGCGAGGCGTACCGCAACATCGTCCCGCCAGGCGTCTTTCCGGTGGTGCTGCTGTTCATCGATTTGCCGTATCAGGAAGTTGACGTCAACGTGCACCCCGCAAAGATCGAGGTGCGCTTCCGGCATCCGCAATTCGTTCACGACTTCACGCGCGACGCGCTGCGCCACGCGCTTTCGATCGCGCGGCCAATCCCAGGCTTTCCCGCGGCGCGCGCCGCCGCTGCCGCCAGCCCGGCAATGGCCGCCAGCGCACGCGAAGACCCAGGAATATCCGCTTCCAGCGCCGTGCAAACTTTGTCGTCTCCGGGCGTTCCACCGGGTCCACCGCGAGCCGTGATTCCCACTTCGTTTGGCTTCAGCGCGGGCGCTGCCGGAGGTTTTGAACTGACGGGTGCGCCGGATCGTCCCATGCCGCAGCGGCTGAGCTTTGAGGCGGGGGCGGCGATCGATTTTCCGCAGGGGGAAAATGGCACGGGGGCTGCAACCGCCCCGGACGAATCCGCCGAGCCCTGCGCTGCTATTTCCTCGGCTGGCGCGTCGCCGGGAGTGCTGCCGGGGCCCGGCGAAATCGCGGACCTGAAGCCGCTTGGGCAGGTAAATAGCAGCTTTATCGTCGCGGTAAACGGCGAGGGCTTGTGGATCATCGATCAGCACGTGGCGCACGAGCGAGTGCTTTTCGAGCAACACTTGCGCGCGCGCCGCGAAGGCGAGCTGGGCGGGCAGCGCTTGCTCCTGCCGTTGATCGTGGAGCTGAACCCGCGGCAACTGGCCACCTTCGAGCAGATTGGCGAAGAGCTGCGCGCCAACGGATTCGAAGCCGAGGAAATGGGCGCGCGCAGCGTGGCTATCCAGGCGGCGCCCGCGGGGATCGCCAGCGGAGACGCGGAAAAGCTGCTCTGTGAAATCCTCGACGGCATCGCCCGCGAAAATCAGGCCATCTCCATCGATTCCTTGCAGTCCAAGATCGCCGCATCCACCTCTTGCCATGCGGCCATCAAGGTCAACACGCCGCTCGATTCAAAAAAGATGGAGTGGCTGCTCGGCGAGCTGGCGAAGACGGAATATCCCATGAGCTGCCCGCACGGCCGTCCAGTGGTGCTGCGCTATCCCGTGCGCGAAATCGAGCGCGCCTTCAAGCGGATTTGAATGCGCGGGCCGGCGGCCGCACCCTTCTTATGCGAAAGCTGATCATCGCGATCGACGGCCCCGTGGGCTCCGGAAAGAGCACGGTGGCGCGCCGCGTGGCGCAACTGATGGAGTACGTTTACGTGGACACGGGCGCGATGTACCGCGCCATTGCGTTGAAGGCCCTCCGGCGCGGACTGTCGTTCGATGCCGCCGACGAGCTTTCCGCTCTGGCCGCGGACACGCATATCGACTTGCGCGCGCATGACGGCATGCAGCAGGTGTTTCTCGATGGCGAGGACGTGACCTCCGCGATTCGCAGCCCGGAAGTGTCGCAGGGGGCTTCGAAAGTCGCGGTGGTGTCCGGAGTGCGCCACGTGCTGGTAACCGAGCAGCGCCGCGCCGGCCACAAGGGCGGTGTGGTGATGGAAGGGCGCGACATCGGCAGCGTGGTGTTTTCCGATGCGGAGTTGAAGATTTTTCTCACCGCATCGCCCGAGGTCCGGGCCGAGCGGCGCTGGCGCGAACATCAGCTAAAAGGCGATACCATCGATTTGCCGCGCACGCTTGACGAAATCCACGAGCGAGACCGGCGCGACCGCGAACGCACTTCTTCGCCCCTGGTGCAATCGCCCGACGCAGTGCTGGTTGATAGCACGGCCATGGAACCCGAGGAAGTCGCCCGGCTGATACTGATGCTGGCGAAACGGCGCGCGTCCGAATTGGAGCGAATGCCCTGAATCGGCATCGGGAGGGGCGGCGCGCCCGTTCTTCTGTCGACCCTTCCACATCCTCCGCGTACATCCCTCACAGCGTGACGCGACATTCCCGGCAGAGAGTATGTGCCGCAGGGAAAATTCATGGGAGATTCCGCGAACTGGGGCGGGCGCAAGGAATCCGCGGAACCGGTTCTGATCGACGGTTCTGGTCCGGAACGATAAAGATATAAATGTGCCGGCTTTTGGAGTCTAGGCGGGGCTGGACATGGAAGCCAAAAATTCCGCGTTGGTCTTCGTCTTGGAGAGGCGACCCAGCAGCAGTTCCATCGCTTCGACCGTCGAGAGGGGACTCAGCACTTTGCGCAGCACCCAAATGCGGTTTAGCTCGTCGGCGGGCAGAAGGAGCTCATCCTTGCGGGTCCCCGAGCGGTTGATGTCGATCGTCGGAAACACGCGCTTGTCGACCAGCCGGCGGTCGAGGTTGATTTCCATGTTGCCGGTACCCTTAAATTCTTCGAAGATGACATCGTCCATGCGGCTGCCCGTATCGATCAGCGCGGTGGCGATGATCGTGAGCGAGCCACCCTCCTCGATATTCCGCGCGGCGGCAAAGAATCGCCGTGGACGCTGCAGGGCATTCGCGTCGATACCGCCCGAGAGAACCTTGCCGGAAGGCGGCGTGACGGCGTTATAGGCGCGGCCAAGACGCGTGAGCGAATCGAGCAAAACGACAACATCGCGCTTGTGCTCGACCAGCCGTTTGGCCTTCTCGAGCACCATTTCCGCCACCTGAATGTGACGCTGGGGCGGCTCATCGAAGGTTGAGCTGATGACCTCGCCCTTGACGGTGCGCTGCATGTCCGTGACTTCCTCGGGGCGCTCATCGATGAGAAGCACGATGAGCGCGACTTCCGGGTGGTTCGTGGTGACCGAATTGGCGATCGATTGCAGCATCATCGTCTTGCCGGTGCGCGGAGGAGCCACGATCAATCCGCGCTGGCCCTTGCCGATGGGGCAGAGCATGTCGAGCACGCGCCCCGTGAGATTTTCCTTGGTCGTTTCCAACCGAACGCGCTCCTGCGGATACAGGGGTGTCAGGTTGTCGAAGAAGATTTTGCTCCGCGCGACCTCGGGATCCTCGAAATTGACAGCCTCCACTTTAATCAAGGCGAAGTAGCGTTCACCGTCCTTGGGCGGTCGCACCTGCCCGGAGACAGTATCACCGGTGCGCAAATCGAATTTGCGGATCTGCGAGGGAGAAACGTAGATGTCGTCCGGACCCGGCAAATAGTTGTATTCGGGCGCCCGCAGGAAGCCAAAACCGTCGGGCAGGCATTCCAGCACGCCTTCGGAGAAGATCAGACCGTTCTTTTCGGTCTGCGCGCGGAGGATCTGGAAGATCAGTTCCTGCTTGCGCATTCCCGAAGAGCCGGGAATGTTCAGCTCCTTGGCAATCTTAGCCAAGTCGGTGATGTTCTTATCTTTCAGCTCTGCAAGGCTAACGCTCATCGAGTTCTTTCCTTCTCAAGCCTGACGAACCAGGCACGAATGAGATATTCAATGGATCCCGGACAGGCGCACGCTCGAACCAGCCGCTCTGTCGGGATTGCGAACGGGCTAATTCACTTTGCAGCTATCGGGTGCCAAATTCAGCCAACCGAAAGGCAAGTGTTTGCTGAAGCATGCACATGCAATGCGAAATTTGAACGGCACTAGCGCACAGACAATCGTTACACTTCGGTCGCGGGCCGAACCTGCGGAGCAGGGATGGGGAGGACCGAAGGTTTAGTTAGTCAATTCATTGTCCTGTGCGACATCCGCGCCGAACTTCGATTCCACTTCGGCGACCGGCGGGTGGCCCGGGATCGGAAGTGGACGCTCGAGCGCGAACCGCAGAACCTCATCCATCGATTCCACGAAATGAATAGACATCTGCGCCTGGATCTCCGGCGGAATATCCGCCAGATCTTTTTCGTTGTCTTTGGGCAGAATCACGGTATGGAGGCCCAGTCGGTGCGCGGCCAGCAGCTTTTCCTTCACGCCGCCGATCGGAAGCACTTTGCCGCGGAGCGTGATTTCACCGGTCATGGCAATGTCGCAGCGGACCGGAATGTGCGTGAGCGCGCTGACGATGGACGTGCAAAGAGTGATTCCCGCCGAAGGTCCGTCTTTCGGAATGGCTCCCTCGGGCACGTGCACGTGAATGTCGAGATGGCGATAGAAATCCTTGGACAGTCCGAACAGGTGGCTGCGGGAACGCACGTAGCTCATCCCCGCCTGCGCCGATTCCTGCATCACATCTCCGAGCTTTCCCGTGAGGGTGAGGCGACCTTTTCCCTGCATCAGAGTCGCTTCGGTCGAGAGCACTTCGCCACCCACCTCGGTCCAGGCCAGGCCGGTGGTCAGTCCCACTTCGTTTTTCTTCTCGGCGAAGAAATCGCGGAACTTGATCACGCCCAGATAATCATTGACGTTGGCCACCGTGATCTCAGCCGTGAAACCGTTGCCTTCGGCCACCACCTTGCGCGCCACTTTGCGGCACACATTGGCCATTTCGCGGTCCAGGTTTCGGACCCCAGCCTCATGCGTGTAATGGCGGATCACGTGGGTCACGGCTTCGTCGGTAAATTTCAGGTTCACCGTGGTCAGACCCGTCGCTTCAAGCTGCTTCGGGAACAGAAATCGTTGTGCGATCTGGTGTTTTTCCTGTTCCGTGTAACCTGGAATCCGCAACACTTCCATGCGGTCCTGAAGCGGCTGGGGGATGGTGTGCAGCACATTGGCCGTGCAGATAAACATCACCTTGGAAAGGTCGTATTCCACGTCCAGGTAATGGTCGGTGAAAGAATGGTTCAGCTCCGGATCGAGCACTTCCATCAAGGCCGCGGAGGGATCGCCGCGGAAGTCCATGGACATCTTGTCCACTTCATCGAGCACGAAAACGGGATTCACCGTTCCGGCTTTCCGCATCATCTGAACGATCTGGCCGGGCAGCGCGCCGATGTATGTGCGCCGGTGGCCGCGGATTTCCGCCTCGTCACGGACGCCTCCGAGAGACACGCGGACGAACTTGCGTCCGGTAGCGCGGCCTATGGAGGTGGCCAGAGACGTCTTGCCCACGCCCGGAGGTCCCAAGAAGCAAAGAATCGAGCCTTTGGGATTCTTTACCAATTGGCGTACCGCCAAGTATTCTAGAATGCGTTCTTTGATTTTTTCCAGGCCGTAGTGATCTTCGGAGAGAATCTGCTCGGCGCGCTTGATGTCGCGGATTTCCTTCGAGCGCTTCTTCCACGGCACCGCCAGCAGCCAATCGAGATAATTCCGCGAAACCGTGGATTCGGCGGACATGGGCGGCATCATCTCGAGCCGCTTGAGCTCCTGCATGGCTTTTTCCATGGGCCCTTCCGGCATGCCGGAGGTCTCAATTTTCTTTTTGAGCTGCTCGATCTCGTTGGCCTCGCCGCGTCCCAGTTCCTTTTGGATGGCCTTCAGCTTTTCGTTGAGGTAGTACTCTTTTTGGGCGCGTTCCATCTGCCGCTTGACGCGCGTGTTGATCGAGCGGTCCACATTCAGCTTTTCGATTTCGACTTCGAGGATGTCGCCGATCCGGTTCAGGCGCTCGATCGGCTCGAACAGCTCGAGAAGTTCCTGCTTTTCTTCGACCGGGATCTGCAGGTTCGCGGCGATGGCATCGGAGAGCTTGCCGGGATCCTCGACCCGCACGGCGGCGATCATCGAATCGTAGTTGAGGCTCTGCGAAAGCTTCACGTACTGCTCGAACAGATTCGTGACCCGGGCGGAGGCTTGCTCGGTCTGTGGCGAGGGCTCGGGCTTGAGAGGAACCAGGCGGACCGATGCCCGGAAGAAACCTTCTTCGCTCGTGACCTGCACGATTTTTGCGCGCTCGGTGCCTTCGACCAACACCTTGATGTTGCCGTCTGGAAGCTTCACGCTCTGGACGATGTTGGCCAGCGTTCCGACCTGATATATCTCTTCCGGCTTTGGATCATCGATCGAGGCATCGTGCTGCGTGACCAGGAAAATCTTCTTGTCGCCAGCCAGGGCCTCTTCCAGCGCGCGCACGGACGCTTCGCGGCCCACGATGAACGGATGCATCATCTCCGGGAAGATCACCATGTCCCGGACAGGCATCATCGGCACGCGTTTGATTTCCAGACGTTCCCGGCTGAATATAGATTCTTTTTGTCCCAAGGTTTCCTAGCCCGCCTTCTCCAGCAGGCTCCAGTTGATTTCGCGGCCCTTTACCATATCCGCGGTCACCACGAAGTCGCGCAGCTTTCGCTGAGCCGGCAGGTGATACATCATTTCCAGCATCAGATCTTCCAGGATCATCCGCAGGCCGCGCGCTCCCACCTTGCGCTGCAGGGCGAGGTCGGCAACCGTTTCGAGGGCGTCATCGGTGAAACGCAGCCGCACGTTCTCGAATTCAAAGAGCCTTTGATATTGACGCACGAGCGCGTTCTTTGGTTCCGTGAGAATACGCACAAGCGCGCTTTTATCCAGATCGCTCAGCACGCCGACCACCGGCAGCCGCCCCACGAATTCCGGAATCAAGCCGTAGTGGATCAAGTCGGTGGGCTGCGCCTGCTCCAGCATCTCGATGTTGCGCCGCGTTGCCGTGGAGGGGGCCGCGTCCGCATGAAAACCGAGCGACTTCTGTCCCACGCGCCGTTCGATGGTTTTTTCCAGCCCCACAAAGGCTCCGCCGCAGATGAACAGAATGTTCGTCGTATCCACCGGCGTGAATTCCTGGTGCGGGTGCTTGCGGCCGCCCTGTGGCGGAACATTCGCGACCGTGCCTTCGAGAATCTTCAGCAGGGCTTGCTGAACACCCTCGCCTGAAACGTCGCGGGTGATCGAGGGATTCTCGTCCTTTTTCGAAATCTTGTCGATCTCGTCTATATATATGATGCCCTGCTGGGCTTTTTGGACGTCGCCATCGGCGGCTTGCAAGAGTTTTAAGATAATGTTTTCGACATCTTCGCCCACGTAGCCCGCCTCGGTGAGCGTCGTCGCGTCCACGATGGCGAAGGGCACGTCCAGCATGCGCGAGAGCGTCTGGGCCAGCAGGGTCTTGCCCGTGCCAGTGGGACCGATCAGCAGGATGTTCGATTTGGTCAGTTCCACATCGCCCGGCTGGCGGTTCAGGAAGATGCGCTTGTAATGGTTATAGACGGCCACGGCCAGTTTTTTCTTGGTCTTGTCCTGCCCGATCACGTATCCATCGAGAAAGGCCTTGATTTCGGGCGGCCGAGGCAAGCGGCGATTCGCGGGGCTGGCCTGCTCGCGCTTCTCGTCCTCGAGAATCTGCTGGCAGACGCCTACGCACTCGTTGCAGATGTACGAACGAGGATATTCCGAAGGAGAGCTGATGAGCTTCTCCACCTGCTCCTGTGTTTTATGGCAGAAGGAACAACGCAAAGGTTCCTCTGGGGTGAACCTTTTCACTGGGAACGCCCCTTCCCGACAGCCACACCCTTGACGCGTGTGTGCTCTATTGTAAGACGGAACCCATGACGCGGACAAAAATTCATTGCGTTCACTGCTAACCCTTTGGAACCTTAGCGGTGTTTGGTGATGATTTCATCCACGATGCCATAGGCCTTGGCCTGATCCGCCGTCATGATGAAGTCGCGTTCCACGTCCTTCTCGATTTTTTCCAGCGGCTGGCCGGTGTGGCCTGCGAGCAGGTTATTGAGCGACGCGCGGGTGCGGATGATTTCCTTGGCATGAATATCGATGTCGGTGGCCTGGCCGGAAAGTCCAGACATCCAAGGCTGATGGATAAGCACGCGAGAATTGGGCAGGGCGTAGCGCTTCTTGTGCGTGCCTGACGCCAGCAGCAGCGCGGCGATCGAAGCCGACTGCCCGATGCAATAGGTGACCACGTCGGGGCGCACGAACTGCATGGTGTCGTAAATAGCCATTCCAGCGGAAATCGAGCCGCCAGGTGAATTGATGTACACCGAAATGTCCTTCTCCGGGTCCTCGGACTCGAGGAAGAGGAGCTGCGCCGTCACCAGATTGGCCACATGATCGTCAATGGGCGTCCCGATGAAGATAATGTGGTCCTTGAGCAGGCGGGAATAAATGTCATAGGCTCGTTCGCCCCTGTTCGTCTGCTCGACGACCATGGGAACAAGAGTTGTGGCACGCGGACTTGCGTCGTCTATTTGTCTCATTGGGAACAGTTTCGCGCGCTGAGGAACCCGAGCCAGAAACTACGCTTCATGCTTGGCTATTGTCTCGATCCGGGCGGTGCGGTAGAGCCACTCGATTACTTTGTCGCTGCGCAACTTCGACCTCATCCTATCGAGCGATCCCTGCTTTGTCAAGCGAGCCCGCAATGCCGTTGCCGATTCGCCACTGCGTTCGGCCAGCGCGGCAATCTCCTTTTCGACGTCTTCGTCGGTAGCCTCAATCTTTTCGGCGGTAGCGATGCGGTCGAGCAACAGCTCCGCCTTCACATCGTTCACAGCACTCTCGCGCTGCCGGCGCCGCAGCGAGACCCAGTCCACGTTCACCGCGCGCGGGTCCACGCCCTGCGCCGCCAGGGACCGTACAACGCGCTCCAGCCGCACATCCATCTGATTTTCAATCAGCGCTTCCGGAACGGGGAAGTCGTGCGGCTTCACCATCAGCTCGAGAATCTTCTCCCGCGCCTGCGCGCCCTGCTGCTGTTCCTTGGCCGCCGCAAGATTTTCGCGGATCTTTTCCCGCAGCTCTTCGAGCGTAGCAACGCCGCCTTGTTCTCCCGCCGCATCCTTGGCAAATTCGTCGTTGAGCTCGGGCAGTTTCTTTTCCTTGATGTCCTGGACGTCCACTGCATAGTTGTACGTCTTCCCAGCGAGTTTGGAATCGGGATAATCATCCGGATAGCGCGATTCGAAGCGCTTGGTTTCACCGGGCGTCGCGCCGCGAAGATTTTCCGTGAAGCTTCCGAGAGTTTCTTCCGCACCCACGTGGCAGAGAATGTTGTCGGCCTGAATCGGGTCGCCGCCGCCGACAGGCATGCCCATCAGCTTCATGAGAACGTAATCGCCGTCCCGCGCGGGGCGGCCTTCCACGGGCGCGTAGGTGGCCGCACGCTCCCGCATCTCATCGAGCGCTTTACCGATCTGCTCGTCGCCGACCTGAATTTCGTCGACCTGGACCTGAAGGTTTTTGTAGTAGTCGCCCAACTCGAATTCAGGGAGGACTTCAAAGACCGCGCGAAACCGCAGCGGTTCGCCTTCCTTGAAATGGACCTGGTCCACTTCCGGGCGCGTCACTGGAACGAGCTTTTTTTCGTCCAGAGCCTTCTCGAGATATTCCGGCACGAGCGACTGCACCACTTCGCCTTCAATATCCCCGGCGAAGCGGCGGCGCACCAGAGTCACCGGGGCTTTGCCGGGGCGAAATCCGGGCACGCGTGCAACGCGCGCAATGTCGCGCGCGACTTTCTCAGCCGCCTTCTGAACATTCTCCGCTGGAATTTCCAGCTCGATCTCACGCTTACAAGTTGTTTCTGTCATGAGAAACCTGGAGGGCCCGTGCTGGCCTGTTTCCATCCGCCGTTCACCCGTTCGGAATCCGAGAAGGAGGAGGGCAAGAAAGAGCGGTAAGCCAGAACCGCAAACGATCTATCAGTATAGGAAATTCAATCGCGCGCGTCAACCGCCGCATGGTTTGGGTAGTGTCCTAATTCGATCCGTGCTGTCACTGCGTTTGGCAGCGGAATCGCCTTTCGTCGGAAAGAGGCCCGTCCACCTAGCGACGCGAGACGGGGAGTGGCATAATTGGCCCCATTCAATGGGAAACGAAAAGACAAAAAAACACGAACCGCTGAACCGAAGCCTGCACGCCGCCAAGGCGACCAAGCAGGATGAGTTTTACACCCAACTCTCCGACATCGAGAAGGAGCTGCGGCATTACACCAAGCATTTCAAGAACAAGACGGTCCTCTGCAACTGCGATGATCCCAAGGTCAGTAACTTCTTTCACTATTTCTCGCACAACTTCGAGAGGCTTAGGCTCAAGAAGCTGATCACCACGTGCTACAAGAATTGCGACGCTGATCTGTTTAGCAAGCACACCGGGGACAGGGGAATCTACCTGGAATATGAAGGCGACAAGAACGACAACCGCGTCCCCGACCCGCAAGAAATCGGCATCCATAAATTCAAAGGCGACGGCGACTTTCGTAGTGAGGAATGCATCAAGCTGCTCAAGCAAGCCGATATCGTCGTCACCAATCCGCCGTTTTCATTGTTCAGGGAGTACGTTAACCAACTGACTGAATACAAAAAACAGTTCCTCATTATCGGAACAACGAATGGAATAACCTACAAAGAGATATTTAGCCTGATTAAGAGGAACAAGATTTGGCTCGGGTACGGATTCGACAATGGTAACGCGTTCTTTGGCACGCCCTATGGTGATAAGTACGCGCGCGGCGTGTACGACCCAAAAACAGACCTCGTCAAGTTCCGCAACGTGACTTGGTTCACAAATCTCGAGCATCAGAAGCGTCACGAGGAGCTCATTCTATTTAATGACTACAGCCGTGAGCGATATCCGACCTACGACAACTATGATGCAATCGAGATTAGCAGAACAAAGGAAATTCCGACTGGTTGGGACGGGGCGATGGGCGTCCCGATCACGTTCCTCGAAAGATACAATCCGGATCAATTTGAAATTCTCGGGATCACTGACCGGGATAATAACTCGGGACTAAAAACAAAAACGTACACGGACGACGATGCGCCGAATCCTGGTGACTTGAACCGGCGCGCGGTGATTAGGATCGGTCGCACCTACAAGCCGACCTACGCGCCACTTCTTATCAGAAGAAAGACATGAAGATCGAACTCAAAGAAATCACGATAAAGAAGTTAACCGACGGCTTCGCCGACAACGCCGAAGCGGGGGTAGTCGCGTACTCTGGAAAACTCGACATTCGTCCACCGTACCAGCGCGAATTCATCTACAAGGACAAGCAGCGAGACGCGGTGATCGATAGCGTTCGCAAGGACTTTCCACTGAACGTGATGTACTGGGCGGTGCGCAATGATGGCCATTTCGAGGTGATCGACGGCCAGCAGCGAACCCTCTCAATCTGCCAGTACGTCAACGGCGATTTTTCCATCAAAGGCCTGGCCTTTCACAATCTTAAAGACGACCAACAAAAGCAGATTCTCGACTACAAGCTGATGATCTACCTCTGCTCCGGCACCGACAGCGAAAAGCTGGATTGGTTTAGAACCATCAACATCGCCGGCGAGGAACACACCGATCAGGAACTGCGCAACGCCGTCTATGCCGGGCCGTGGACGGCTGATGCCAAGCGTTATTTCAGCAAGACAAATTGTGCGGCGCATGGACTCGCAAGCAGCTATCTTAGAGGCAGTCCAATCCGGCAGGAATACTTTGAAACCGCGATCGCTTGGCATACAAAAGGAACGATCGAACAGTACATGTCGGAGCACCAGCACGACGAGAACGCCACGCCGCTGTGGCATTACTTTCAGGGCGTCATCGCTTGGGTGAAGGCCACATTTCCGAAATGCCGGAAAGAGATGAAAGGCGTCGGGTGGGGCGAGCTGTACAACCAATTCAATGGCAAAACATTTGATACGGACGCGCTTGAGAAGTGGGTCGCGAAGCTGATGCTGGATGAAGACCTGGAGAGGAAGTCGGGCATCTACCCGTATGTCTTGGATGGCGACGAAAGACATCTGAACATCCGCGCGTTTTCCGACAACATGAAGCGGGAAGCGTACGAGCGGCAAAAGGGAGTCTGCGTCAAGTGCAGGAAGAGGTTTCAATTGGACGAAATGGAAGACGACCACATTAAGCCTTGGCACGAGGGCGGGAAAACCAACGCGGCCAACTGTCAGATGCTTTGCAAGGACGACAACCGAAGGAAATCTGGGACGTAACGGGGGAATTTTCAGAAAATCGGAATTAGGACGCCACCATGGTTTGTATCGCCTGCACCGCGCAACGGGCACTCACACTCGATATGCATCCGTCGTTCCTGGGTGCTAGTTCATCCGTGTCTGCGCCAGGGCTTCGGCTCTTGGGCCGCGATCTCTGATAGTCTTTTGTACCCGAGCCCTGCCCAGCCGCTTCTTTTCGGTGAGGGAGACAATAGAGAGTTTCGCGCCGCGCGAGCACGAATGCAGACCTCAGGGAGATTCATCAACGGCTTTGTTTTGTTATACTTGTAGGAAAGAAATTAAAACGGGAGGCAAATGCCTTGCGGCATCCACCTCCCGGGGTGGGTGGGGTTTGTTGCTGGCCGCCCGAGGGGGGCGCCCATGCAAACCGGCATTTGAGCCGGTGCCACGTATGATTTACGCTTACCATATGTAATGACAGGGGTCAACTTTAATCGGGAGGACTTATATTTTTTCCAAATTGAAGTGCAGAAGGCTAGTGATAATGTGCGGCGTTACACGGTTCGACGGTGTAGGCAAACTCTTTCAACTCAAGGTTCGCCCCGTCTTTTCCGTCTGAGTAACTCTTGGTAGTCATTTGCTTCTCTGGTCGCGTATTTCCAGGCGATCCCTACAACATACTTTGGCGACCATGCTTTCCCCGCATTATTAGGCAGTATCTTGTGGCCCTATGCGGAGGAGGGATTTTGGCCTGATCGCCAATTTCATCAAGCGCGCTCTCAGCGTGCTGCCGTTCTAGTTTTTTTCATTTCTAGCCACCTTACATTTGCGTCTTCGGCTTTGGCCTTCGGCCGCAAAGCAAGTACGGAGTACCAACGCGACGAGACACGAAGTTAATTTCTAACTCCGACGGTCGAGAGGAATGTAACCGCGCAAATCGTAGCCCGTAAAGACCTGGCGTGGCCGCGCAATTTTCTGCTCGTTGTCCAGCAGCATTTCTTCCCATTGCGCGATCCATCCCGAAGTGCGCGGAATCGCAAACAGCACTGGAAACATGGTCGCGGGGAAACCCATCGATTGATAAATGAGCCCGGTGTAAAAATCCACGTTGGGATAGAGCTTGC
>Ga0307372_10003800_pt1 | contig 23828 bp, 22 predicted proteins | sample OX1MG_FD_202533 | JGI IMG/M metagenome (GOLD analysis project Ga0307372, IMG submission 202533) | Soil microbial communities from Risofladan, Vaasa, Finland - OX-1 | ecosystem: Environmental > Terrestrial > Soil > Coastal area > Acid sulfate soil | place: Finland: Risofladan, Vaasa | collected...
TGTTGCTTCAGTATCCCGATGATCTGCTCTTCCGTGTACCGGCTCTTCTTCATCGTCAGCTCCCTCAATTCAATTTACGAGAGAACTCCAGTTCCAACTGGTAGAGATTTCCGGGGGCAGGTCACGCACAACTGGCTATTGAAGGCGGGTGGTGATCGCGTTCGAGGTAAGCGACGATGCGGTCAATATTATCGGAGTCTTTTATAAAGGGCGCGATTATGAGAGTGCCTTACGGAAAGAAGATCTCTCGAACTGAACCGACCAAGTGCTTTGTTCTCGATGGCAATACAAAGAAAGCCCCGCATTGCTGCGGGGCTTTTGAGTTGGTGACTTGTAGGTTGTTGGCCGGGTGAGAAACCGCAGGTCCTTCGACTCGCTTCGCTCACTCAGGATGACAGCCTGAAGTTTAGTACATGCCTTCCATGCCGCCGCCGTGTCCGCCGCCTGCCGGAGCAGACTTGGGCTCGGGGATGTCGGCTACCATGGCTTCGGTGGTGAGCATGAGGCCCGCAATCGATCCTGCGTTCTGGAGGGCGGTGCGGGTGACCTTGGTGGGGTCGATGACGCCGGCCTTGACCAGGTCCTCGAAGACACCGCTGCCGGCGTTGTAGCCGTAGTTGGTGTCCTTGCTCTCGTGGATCTTGCCGACCACAACCGCGCCCTCTTCGCCGGCATTGCCGACGATCTGACGGAGCGGCTCCTCGATGGCGCGGCGGATGATCTGCGCACCGACCTTCTCGTCGCCTTCGAGGGTCTTGATGAGGTCGTCGACCGCTGAGGTGCAGCGGACCAGAGCGACGCCGCCGCCGGGGACGATGCCTTCCTCGACTGCCGCGCGGGTGGCGTGCATGGCGTCTTCGACGCGAGCCTTTTTCTCCTTCATCTCGGTCTCAGTTGCCGCGCCGACCTTGATGACGGCGACGCCACCGACCAGCTTGGCGAGGCGCTCCTGGAGCTTCTCGCGGTCGTAGTCGGAGGTGGTCTTGTCGATCTGGTTGCGGATTTCCTTGACGCGGCCTTCGATGGCCTTGGGTTCTCCGCGGCCTTCGATGATGGTGGTGTTGTCCTTGTCGATGGTGACGCGCTTGGCGCTGCCGAGGTCTTCGACCTTGACGTTCTCAAGCTTGATGCCGAGGTCCTCGGTGATGGCCTTGCCGCCGGTGAGCTTGGCGATGTCTTCGAGCATGGCCTTGCGGCGGTCTCCGAAGCCAGGGGCCTTGACGGCGGCTACGTTGAGGGTTCCGCGCAGCTTGTTGACGACCAGGGTGGCGAGAGCTTCTCCGTCCACGTCCTCGGCGATGATGACGAGGGGCTTGCCGGCGCGCGCGACCTGCTCAAGCAGTGGGAGGAGATCCTTCATGGAGCTGATCTTCTTCTCGTGGATGAGGATGTAGGGGTCTTCGAGCGAGACCTCCATACGGTCTGGGTCGGTGACGAAGTAGGGGCTGAGGTAGCCGCGGTCGAACTGCATGCCTTCAACGACCTCGAGCTGGGTCTCCAGAGTCTTCGACTCTTCGACAGTGATGACGCCGTCCTTGCCGACCTTCTTCATGGCCTCGGCGATGATGGTGCCGATGGTCGCGTCAGAGTTGGCGGAGATGGTGCCGACCTGAGCGATCATGTCGCCGGTGACAGGCTTGGAGAACTTGGAGAGCGCTCCACCGATGACGATGCCGTTCTCGTCGCGCTTGCCGACGATGGCTTCAACAGCCTTGTCGATGCCGCGCTTGAGGGCCATGGGGTTGACTCCGGCAGCCACGGTCTTGACGCCCTCGCGGTAGATGGCCTGGGCGAGAACGGTGGCGGTGGTGGTTCCATCGCCGGCGACGTCGGAGGTTTTGGAGGCGACTTCGCGCACCATTTGCGCGCCCATGTTTTCGAGCGGGTCCTTGAGTTCGATTTCCTTGGCGACGGTGACGCCGTCCTTGGTAATGGTGGGCGAGCCGAATTTCTTCTCGATAACGACGTTGCGGCCCTTGGGGCCGAGCGTCACCTTGACTGCGTCCGCAAGAATATTCACGCCGCGCAGAATTGCCTGGCGGGAATCTTCTCCATGCAGAATTTGCTTTGCCATTGCGATATCTCCTAATACAGAGTGGGAGGCGCTGCTCCCGGTTTAACTTGCCACAGGGGCTAAAGCCCCCTTGATCCTGTTCGCGCTTGCGGCACGGCTGAAGCCGTGCCCTGATACAAAACCGTTCAGGGAATGCGCCTTACTTCTTTTTGAGGATGCCGAGGACTTCTTCCTCGCGCATGATGAGGAACTCCTCGCCATCGATTTTGATTTCTGTGCCGGAGTATTTGCCGAACAGGACGCGGTCGCCAGCCTTCACATCGAGGGGGAAGACCTTGCCTTCGTCGTTGGACTTGCCATTGCCGACGGCGATTACTTCGCCTTCCTGGGGCTTCTCCTTGGCGGAGTCGGGGATGATGATGCCGCCACGGACCGTCTCACCCTCTTCGATACGACGAAGCAGGATGCGATCGTGCAGCGGAGTAAAGGTGGTTGCTACGGATGTTGATGCCATTGCGTTGCTTCTCCTTCGCGCGAGGATTGAGCCCTCGCGAGTTGTTGGTACAGCTTGAAAAATGGGGCCGGATAAACCGGCGGCAAGTGCCAGGCGGGAGGTTTACGAGCCTTTAAGGCATTTTCCGAGTGAGTGTGGCCATTTTGCGCCGTGCTGGGCCACCGCTGCCTGTTGGTCGCGTTGACTCCAGGCTTTTGGCTTCTGGACACAACAACTCGGGAAATGCTTTAGCACTTGCACCTTCCAATTGCTAAGGTATCGGGTGTGTGTGGGGTGTGTCAAGGGGGCAGGGGCGGAAAGTGAGTGAATTTCACTCATATTTATCTTAGGGTTTGTTATTAGATTTGGGGCAGCAGTGGGGGGAGCCGGTTTTCCCTGGAAATGGATGCCAGGCCCTAATGCATGCTGCTCATAATACGTCCGCTCTTGCTGAACATGATGTACTTGTCCCTGACAATTGAAAGGACGGAGATGTCATCTTCCTGTCCAAACTGTCTGGCTGTCTCTGCCACATCTCTGGCGGAGATGGGTTTGTCGAGAATTCGGTGGATGCGGTCGAATCCGAAGAGTTCGCCGGTTTCGCTTCGAGCTTCGGAGACGCCATCGGAGAGCATCATGAGGCGATCGCCGGGGTTGAGCTCGAATTCCATTGAGGAAAACTCGGCGTTGGGGAACATGCCGAGAGGGACGGCGCCTTCGACCGGGAGCTCCTTGCCATTGACGTAGGGTGGGGGGTGTCCGGCGTTTGCTAGAGCGCAGTGGCCGTCGGCATCGATGCGCATGACGAGGCAGGTGGCCTGTCCCTGTCCGGCGAGGCGTGAGTTGAGCGCGTTGAGGATGGTGAGGGGATCGCGGCTGTAGGAGCCCTCGCTGCGAGTGGCTCCTACGAGGAGCGCGCCGACCATGCCGGAGCGCAGGCCGTGGCCTGTGACGTCACCGGCAATAATGAGGGCGCTGCCGTCCTTACGGTTGGGAAGGATCTGGAAGAAGTCGCCGCCGACTTCCTTCGCGGGGAAGTACTCACTTTCAAGGATGAGGCCGGGGACCTGGGGAAGAGTGGCGGGGATGAGGACCTTCTGGACCTCGTGGGCCTGCTGCACGTCAGACTCGAGTTCGCGCTGCACCTGCATGGAGAGTCGCAGGCGCCGCAGGAGCAGGATGAAGATGGCGACGGCGAGGGTAAGGTAGGCGATCTGATCGAGGCCGATGCGCACGCCGAGGGGGAACCAGAAGACGCGGAAGCCGAGCACGGCGAGTTCGGTCTGGAACTGCGCGACGCCGACCAGAATAACGGCGGGCAGGGCAAGCAGGCCTTCCCAGCCCTGTTTGCTTACTCCGACTATGACGATGAAGATGAGCGGCAGCAGGAAGAGAATGCGGATGCCGACCGAAGCCAGGCGGAAGAAGGAGGTAATGGGATGGGGAACGAAGGCGAAGAAGATGTCTTCACCGATGGCGTTGGTGAGGATGTAGCAGACAGTAAGCAGGGCGATAAATTTGGGTACCCACGGCTCGCGTAGACGGAACCAGGCCCACCACACCATGATCCATGCGCCGAGGATGAGGGGTTGCAGCAGCGCATTGAGAAACAGCGAGGAGGTAGTAATGCTGACGATCTGGGTCCACGAAGAGATGCAGGCACCGCCGCTCCAGACAGAGGTGAGCAGGAAGACGGCGATAAGCCAGCGATAGACGGGGTCATCGCGGTCAAAGAGGAGCAGGCTGGAGGCCATGACGGCGAGCAGGAAAAAGAGGCCTGCGATCAACAGCCCAAAGATGTAGGTGCGAATGAGGCGAAGGTGCGCGAGATGATACTCCGCGGAGATGGTGGAGACCTCGCCCAGCAGTGGCGGGCTGTGAAGGCCGCCGGCGAGGGGGGATGCGTCGAGGGTGCCGGGGGCCATCCAGACGCGGAAGGCGAGCAGGAGGTTTTCCGGGCCGTCGACCTGGGCGGGGGGCAGGCGAAACATGGCGGGCTGGCTGTAGTAGGTGGTGGGCGTGCCGCTGCCACTGGGGAAATTGCCAAAGCTGCCGATGAGGTTTCCGTTGGCGTAGATCTGATAGGCGTCATCGACATTGGTGGGGCCGGCAAGAGCCAGGACTTCGCCGCGATGAACGTTGACCTGCAGGCGGATGCGGTACCAGGCATAGCCCCAGTAATCGGGGTGTCCGAGGACGGACCAGCCGGGGACGTAGCCGGACCATCCGGTAATGGGGTCGTAGGAGCCGGACGCGGGGGCGAGGTTGACATTTTCCCAGGCCGAGTCAGAGTAGTCGGGATCGGACCAGGCCGGATCGTCTCCGACGCTGAACTTCCAAGGTCCGCTGACGTCAATGACCGATTGACCGAAGGAAACCTGCATCGCGCTGGGAGGCGCGGGCGGCGTGGCGGGTTCCGATTTTTCAAGTCCGTGAATCTGGGGGGAGATGAAAAGCAGCAGAAGCACAGAGAGCATCACGCGTTTTGTCATGCGAACCTCTGAGCAAGCAAACAATAAATAGCAGGTATGATGCAGATTCGCAACGGCCGGATTGCTTTTAGTTACGGCGGGTCGGAATTGCCGGGGTATCAGGCGGTGGTGGCGGCGGGATTCTGAGCGAGAGCGAGCGGGACACAGATCAAGGCGAACAACATGAGAAGCCGCAGTTGTCTCATGAAAGCCTTTCCGGAGAGCATTTCACGAATAGCAGTTAAGTGTGGAATGGCAATGAGAATCTTGTTTTTCCGATGGCGATTGTTCCCACACTCGTCACGGTTTGTAAACCGGTTACGACAACTGCACCCCTCAATGTGTAAAGGATGTCCGGAGACAAACTGTAAAGGATGTCTTTGCACTTGACACTCTTTGAGATGTGAGCGCAGACCCGTGGCCGGGTGAGCGGTGTGGGCTATTGCGTGGGGCGGAGGGCGAGGATTTCGAGTTCGATTCCGCCGTAGGTGGGATGGTCGTTCTTTCGGACTTTGTAGAGGAGGTCGATGCGGGAGTCCTGCTGGAGGTTGAGAGCGGCGAGGGTTTCGGCGAGGTTCCAGCCGACGGCGGCGATGGACCCATCGGACGAAGACCTATCCGCAGGGGGCCCGGAGATGGTACGCGCGCCACGGTCGAGGGCGAGCTGGAGGCGGATGTGCTTTTCCTTCATGATGCGCGGAGCGGCGGCGATGCGGATGTTTTCGGCGAGGAAGATGGGTTCTTCGTTGTCCATGCCGCAGGGCTCGAGCTGCTTGAGCCAGGTGTAGAGGGATTCGTCGACGGATTCGAGCGGTAGCGGTGCGTCGTATTCGAGCGGGCGGCCGAGGTCTTTGTCGCTGAGGTGCGCGGTGGCGTAGGCGGTGATGCGTTCGCGCAATTCGTGGACGCGGGCCGAGGGCAGGGAAAAGCCGGCGGCGTGGGCATGGCCTCCGTAGTTGGTGAAGAGGTCGTGGCAGGTTTCGATGGCGTTGAGCAGATGGAAGGCGGGGATGGAGCGGCCGGAGCCGTAGGCTTCTCCGTCCTCGTGCGCGAGGACCAGCGTGGGCTTGCCGGTGCGGTCGACGACGCGGGAGGCGAGGATGCCGATGACGCCGCGGTGCCAGCCGTCTCCGTCGATGATGAGGCAGCGGGAGTTGAGAAATTGCGGCTGGTCGAGTTGGGCGAGAATCTGGTTGAGGGCGATGGCCTCGGTGTTGCGGCGGTCGTTATTGAGCTGCTCGAGTTTTTGCGCGATGGCGAGGGCGCGGGCAGAGTCGCGGGTGGTGAAGAGCTCGACGACTTCGGAGGCGATGTCCATGCGTCCGGCGGCGTTGATGCGGGGGGCGAGGCGGAAGCCGATGTCGATGGGGGTGAGGGGGCGCTGGGAGGGGTCGATCTGTGCGACCTGCATGAGCGCGCGCAGGCCGGAGTGGACGGGGCGCTGTAGTTCGGCAATTCCAAGCGCGACAAAGACGCGGTTTTCGCCGAGCAACGGGACAGCATCGGCCACAGTGGCGATGGCCAGCAGCTTGAGGAACGACGGAATGAGCTTGGCGCGGGCGAGGTTGCGGTCGTGGAATTCAAGGAGCGCCTGGGAGAGCTTGAAAGCCACGCCGGCTCCGCAAAGATGCTTGCAGGGGTAGGGGCAGCCGGGCTGGTTGGGATTGAGGATGGCGAGGGCGCGGGGCAGGGCGGGTGCGGCGTGATCCGATGCTTCCGATCCCACGGACGAAGACCTGTCCGTGGGGGTCCCGGCTTCGGGTAAGTGGTGGTCGGTGACGATGAGGTCGAGGCCGAGCGAGGCGGCTGCTTCCGCAGCGGCGAAAGCGCGAATGCCGGTATCGACGCTGATGACGAGGCGCACCCCTTCGGCGGCGGCGGTTTCGAGAATTTCGCGCTGCATGCCGTAGCCCTCGCGCAGGCGATGCGGGACGTGGAAGCGCACGGAGCCGCCGAGGCGCTCGATGGCGGTCTTGAGCAGGACGACGGCGATGGTTCCGTCGACGTCGTAGTCGCCGTATATGAGGATGACCTCGCCCGCGGAGACGGCCTGCTGGATGCGGAGGACGGCGACGTCCATGCCGAGCATGAGAAACGGATCGTGGAGCTGGTCGAGGCTGGGGTTGAGGAAGCGCGTGGCTTCCTCGGAGGTACGTATGCCGCGCGTGGTGAGTAGCTGCGCGAGGAACGACGGAAGCGAGGCTTCACGGGCAAGCGCTTCGGCGGCGCTGAGATCGGTCGGGCGGAGGATCCACTTGCGAGGCGGCGGCTGGAGCGGGTTTTGCGGTGCGCTTTGGGGTGCGGCGCTGCTCACGGGCTGGGGCCTAGATCTCTTCCTCGTCGGAGTCGCCGAAGGGCATAGGTCCGAAGCCGTCGAGCGACTCCAGCAGCGCCTGATAGCGTTCATACCAACTGGTGGTGCTTTCGTGCAGGAAGGCGATCCCCTGATAGGCGAAGCCGATCTGAATGTAGCCAACCCTGCCTACGTAGGTGGCGAGCGCCTGGGCTTCGTCGAGTTCGGGCGTGTCATGGTCGGGGAAGTTGTCCTCCTGCAGTTCCTCAATGAGCAGCTCAAGGTCGGCCTTCTCCAGGCTGACTTCGCCCATGGTGAGAAAAACCGCGCCCGCAGCCTTGGCGGCTTCAACAAAGTCCTTCCAACTGTCGGGGTTTTCGGCGTCATCCCAGAGCACGGTGGGCACCTCTTCGCCCACGTAGGCGGGAATGCGGCGGAGTCCGTGACCTTCAATAAAGGCCACCATGTCGTCTTTCAGGGAGAGCAGGCTGGTAGGGATCATATTCATCATTTTTCTGTTTCGGGTAGCGGCGCGCAACGCTTTGTAGCGGAGCGGGGCCACGCCCTCTCACTCTATTGTCGCAGCTTTCGTCAAGAGGGGCGTGGAAAAGCGGGTACAAGGGGGAGAAAAGCCGTCAGAATGCGGCGATGGAGCAAGCGGGGGCCGCAGGCTCGTTTGAGAGCACGCGAATGTGCTATATTTCGAGCAAGATCGATGATATTTTCACGGGATTATGTCCAATATCTGGCAAAGCAGACAGTCGCGGGACTGATGAACGCAAAGGTCATCCGCACGGACAAGCCAGCGGCGGTAAACGAACGCGTGAACGCCGCAGTGCTTGAGGAACTCTCACTCGAAGACCGCATTAACGAAGAAGTGCGTGTAATTCTGGATGCCTACCAGGAAGAGATGCACCGTACAGGCGCGGCATACGCCGAGATGTTTAAAAAGGTGAAGCAGGAGCTGGCGAAGAAATATAAGGCGGTGCTGTGAGGATTTCGCGCGATAAATTGAACAAGCTGGCACACGTGGTTGCAGATACGCTGGCCGAGACTAAGGAATGCGATTTTCTTGAGGACCGGAACACGATTCGCCAGACGGCGCGCGGGATACTGGAGCGGCTGTTGCTGGAGGAGACGCGCATCGACATGGCGGCCCGCCAGAAAATTGCTTCGCAGCGGAAGATCATTCCCGAGGGCAGCCAGGAATGGGAGATTCTTTACCGCAAGTACTACAACGACGAAGTGAAGAAGCTGGGCATTTGAGCGTGCGCGGGGCGCGGGTTTAGCCGCCTTTTTCTGATATATTCAAAAGAGTTGGCGGGGCCGCGAGAGTGGCTGGCCGCATGCCTGATCGGATACCTTCCCTGGTCGGGTTTCCTGTTTGGCGCCATGGTGTAACTGGTTAACACGCCGCCCTCTCAAGGCGGAGAGTTCGGGTTCGATCCCCGATGGCGCTACCAAGCCTGATAGTCCCCCTTGAAAAAATAGAGAGGCCGATACTGAAGCGGCCTTGTTGCTTTCGCGTAGTCCTGAAAGGTAAGATTGTCTTACCATGCAGACCAGAGTTTCAAGCAAAGGCCAGATCGTTCTCCCTGTGCCCTTTCGCCGCAGGCTCGGCATCCGCGCGGGCGACCCGCTGGAGGCCAACATCGAGGGTGAAAGCATCATTCTGACTCCGCGGAGAAAGACGACCCGTAAAGGGAGGATCGTCGCAGACCCGGTCACTGGCCTTCCGGTTCTGAGCGCAGGCGAGGATTCTCCGGTATTGTGCAGCAAGGATGTTGCGGAGATTCTGTCGAATTTCCCATGAAGTATCTATTCGATGTGAATGCGCTGGTTGCGCTGGGATTCATGCATCACGAGTTCCATGAGCGGACGGCGAGGTGGATCAAGGCGCAGCAGTTTCCGCCGCTGGCAAGCTGCCCCATCACAGAGCTGGGTTTTGTGCGCGTGCTCTCGCAGGCTCAGCCGTACGGATTTACCGTGGCGCAGGCGCGAACGCTGCTTCAGCGTCTGAAACGGTCTGATGTGGTTTCATTCACGTTTATTCCGGACGGTCACGATGTTTCGCATCTTCCGGTGTGGGTGAAGTCAGCCAGGCAGACTACGGATGGGCACCTGGCGGAGTTGGCGAAGGCGAACGGAGCGGTTTTGGCGACTCTGGATGGAAAGATCCCGGGAGCGTATCTGATCCCGTAACGAGCGGCGCCTGAGGCGCGAGGGCTGAAGGTGTAGTTCGGGTTCGATCCCCGATGGCGTTGCGGAATAATCAACAACTTAGTGGGGCAAGATAAGTCGCGTACGTCAAGCGTATGTCATAAGGCTTGTCTGTGCGGGGCAGTCCGCGTCTGAGGCATTTGCGCCGTTCGACCGGCGAGCAAAGCATTCAGGAGTACCAGCGAGACCCCTACCCCCTGGATTGCGCCCAAAATCGCGCCGGGGCGCATCCCTGCATATCCGAGTCCCATAACGAAATTCGGTCTTGCCTGAATAGCGTAATGATTTACCGTTGACATCTTCGCCATTTCTTCGTAGTACTATATGTAAGGGGAGAAGTCTAATCTGGCACAACCTATAGAGGTAAACGACTATGGCTGCATACACTATTCGCGTCGAGTTGAAAGGCGATCCATCGTACGAAGAATATGAAAAGCTGCACGAACTCATGGCCGCACAAGGATTCAAACGGACAATTCGCGGCGTTACCCCATCGGGCAACGATGCAACGTTTGATCTTCCCCATGCTACCTATTACGGCCAATCCAGCACGACCACGGGCGATCTTCTTGATTCCCTGAGAACCAAGATCAAAGCTGATATTCAGCAAGATATCGTGATCTTCGTAGCGAAAACGGAAACGTGGGCGATTGGCTAACAATGCGTTGCAGCCAATCAATTGGGGGGTAGTTCATCTATGAGACTGACAACAATCAAGCACTGGGTCGCCGTATTTGTTTTGGGAGTCCTTCCATTCGCGAAGCCCTGTTCAGCTCAGAGCGCTTTCAATATCAATCTTGATGCTGTTCGGCGATCAGTCGTTTTTCTGCACATCGTCGATAGCAGAGGGCAGTTGAAGGAGGCGGGGACCGGCTTTTTGTTGCTTGTTCCAACCAAGAGCGATCCCAATAAGGGCTACTTATTGCTGGTCACAGCGCGCCACATCGTCGATCCGCAATGGGCTGGTTGCCCGGCGACCAATGACACATTGGTCGCCGTCTTCAACAAAAAGGGCTTTGATCCAAAGAAGGAAACTAGGGGAACTGTAGAGGTTCCCCTTTCCCGTGATTGGATGTTTCCCGACGACGACTCAGCGGATGTCGCTGTCACGATTCTTAACGGACGGAAGATCAGTAAACTGAACGTTGAAAATCAACCGATTCGTATATCGGAATTACCGTCGCCGCAAGAGGTGGATCGCGTCAATACAGGCGCGCAGGTAGTCTCTGCTGGGCTCTTATTAGGTGCAAGCGGGACGGAAAGGAATTACCCGATATTCAAGTTTGGATATGTATCCAGTGTCCCTGATGAAAAGGTCTCTGTGGCTTGCTGTCCGGGCTGCGTTGCACATCTTCAGCACGATTGGATGATCGCGGCAAGTCTTGTACCCGGTAATAGCGGTTCGCCTATCTTTTTCGTTCCGGTAGGATTCCCGGGCATCTCAGCGGGGGGACAGCGTGCATTCCTCTTAGGCGTTCAATCTGTTTCTTATTTGGGCTCCGATGTCGCTGGTATGGCTCCTGTCGAATACTTGTGGGATGCAATTCGCAAGTTGAATCTCTCCGACGCGAATTTGCCAACTTTCGGGAATACTGCAACGCCGTCGTCGGCGCATCCGCCCAATCCAGCGGTGCCAAGCTCTATTCCTCACTAGCATCTGCTGCTGCCTTTTTTAGCAAGAGTCCTTGACACACGCCGAGATCCATGCTCTTGCCCTTCAAGCGCAGTCGCGCGTCCGCACCCTGTAGCGCCCTCGCGGTTGCGAGCGGAGCCTGCCAGTCGGCAGAGGCCTGGATGTAAAAAATTATCCCATCGGATGTAGTCCTGGGCGGTGCGGCAGCCGTCTAAGTGCATAATCCGGCGGTGACGGTGCGGTGCGGCGAGGCCGGTTTTTGGGGTGGTTTCGATGCGGTCATTGTTGGCTGTCTTCAGGGAGTACCGGGGTGGTCATATATTCCGTTTTGGAAGAAGAATTTCGTGTACTATAAGCGCTACTTCTTTGGAGCAACAAGCTGCGTAAAGCTCACGTATTAGTCTGGCTGGTAGTGGCATCGGCGCTTTTGCTGGGCTCGCCGCACTACGCTGTGCGCATGAGCGGCAGGAGTTATGCGGCGGTGGCGCGGCGGATTCGCGCAGCCCGGAGGATTGGCCATGCGCGCCGCGACCTTCCATGTTTCCGGGGAACCAGTTCCTACGGTCCCAAGCTGCACGATGGCAGCGCAGACATAAATTTCTCACAGCATCGCACGCGCAGGCCGGAACTCGATGCGGCCTGTGTACAGCTCTCACCTGACCTTGTTCAGGTTGCCAGATTGCGCGGTTCGGCCAGTGAGCCGCTGCGCGTATTTCTGGTCCGGTCTTCGGGCCGTTCTCCCCCTCTCTCCTAATTCATTCCCAATGCGATAGTGCGCCAGGACGGCATGGCCGCGGCAGAAGTGTGTTCCACGCAACTTCAATCTGCCGGGAAAAGGTTGTGGCCACAACATTGTGCGACTTGCTTTGAATCGCGAGGCGCGGCATGCGTGCCAAGGGTCCCTGGCGAATCGACTTACAAGCGTAGTTCTGCCTCAGCGTTGCGGCAGGGCGTAAGAGAGGGTGCACGTGAAGCACAAAGAGATTGTGCACCAGAGGAAGACACATTCAGTGAAGACGAACTTGCCGGAGGTAGGTACATGCTGACCGGAAGCAGAAAGACCCTAGCGATCGTGATTGCAGGCGGACTATGCCTGCAGGGTATTTACACCATGGCGCAACAGACGGTTGCGCCGGCGGAGAGAGAGTTCACCGTAGAACAGGCGGTGGACTATGCGCTGGCCAACTATCCCGCGGTGCGCGCGGCGCTGGAACAGTACAACGCGGCACGGGCCGGAGTGGGCTTGGCAAGAACGAACTACCTGCCTCGGCTGGATGGTGTGTGGCAGGGGGACCGCGGCTCGCGTGAAAGCGTGCTGGGGGTGATGCTGCCGCAGAGCCCGAATATCCTGACCGGCACGCAGGGCGGTGTGACGCCGCATGCGAATCGTCCGTTCTGGACCGGCGGCGCAGGCTTTCTGCTTTCATGGGAGCCGTACGACTTTGGCTATCGCCGGTCGCAGGTGCGTTCGGCGCAGGCTACGGAGAGCCGCATGCAGGCGCAGGTGGAGCTGACGCGTCTGGGAGTGGCGACGGCGGTGGCGGAGGCTTCGCTGGCTGTGCTGGCCAACGAGCAGCGGGTCAGTGCGTCTTTGGCGGATGTGAACCGGCGTGAGGTGTTTGACAAGTCGGTGCATGCCCTGGTGGATGCGCATATCCGGCCGGGAGCGGATGCGTCGCGCTCTGACGCCGAGCTGGCTGCAGCGCGCACGCGGTTGATCGAGGCACAGCAGAACAGCCAGGTTGCGGGGATTACGCTTGCGCAGGTGCTGGGGCTGGCAGGCGCAACGGTGCAGATCAAGGCGGGGCCGTTCCTGCAGCTTCCTCCAGACGAGAACTGGGCGAAGACGCAACTGGCGGAACATCCTGCAGCTTTGGCGCAGCAGCGGAGGGTGGCTGAGGCGAAGGCGCGGATCAGCGTGCTGAACCACTCGTACTATCCGCACTTCACGACGGAGGGATTGATTTCAGCGCGCGGCAGCGGGGAGACGTCGACCGGTGAAGTGAAGCCGGGGCTGAACGGGCTGGGTTTTGATGTTTACAACTGGGAAGCCGGCCTGACGGCGCAGATGGATTTGACGAGCATCTTTTCCATCCGGGAGCACAAGAAGGTAGAGGTGGCAAACCGCCGCCGCGAGGAAGCTGTTTACACAGAGACCATGCAGACGCTGACCAGCCAGCAGCGGATCGCAATGGCTGATCTGGATGGAGCGCGCCGCGTGGCGCAGAACACTCCGACGGAGCTGGCCGCATCCCGCGAGAGCGAGTCGCAGGCGCTGGCGCGATTCCACGCCGGGCTGGGAACCATTGTGGATGTGGCCGAGGCGCAGAGTTTACTGGCGCAGGCCGAGATGGATGATTCGCTTGCGCGGCTGCGCATCTGGCGTGCCCTTGCGGGGTTGGCCAGCGCAAAGGGCGACCTGACTCCGTTCCTTACAACAGCAAGCAGCATGCCCGCGAACACGTCTACAGGCGTTTCCGGGGGAAAGAACTAATCGTATGTGGCTCATTCATGCCGCTCTGCGGCGTCCCATTACTGTCCTGGTTGGGGTCATTGCGGTTGCGCTGTGCTCCATTCTTGCCCTCAGGCGCATGCCGGTGGATATTTTTCCGAACCTGAATCTGCCCGTGATCTATGTGGCCCAGCCGTACGGCGGGATGAGTCCGGCGCAGATGGAAGGCTACCTGACTTACTACTATGAATCGAACTTCCTCTATATCTCAGGATTGCAGAGCGTGGAGTCGAAGTCGGTCGAAAACTTTGCGCTGCTCAAGCTGTCGTTTTTGCCGGGCACGGACATGAATCAGGCGCTGTCGCAGACGGTGGCCTACATTGAGCGGGCGCATGCCTACATGCCCGCAGGCACGGTGCCGCCGTTTGTCTTGCGCTTTGACGCGGGGAGCGTTCCGGTGGGGTACGTTGTCTTTTCGAGCAAGACGCACAGCGTGGACGAGCTGCAGGACCTGGCGCTGAATCGCGTGCGGCCGTTGTTTACCACGCTGCCGGGTGTGTCTTCGCCGGCGACGTTCGGCGGCAGCTCGCGCTCGATTGTGATTCGAGTGAACACCGAGAAGCTGAACAGCTACAAAATGTCGACGGGAGAGGTGGTGAAGGCGCTTCTCTCCGGCAATGTGATTGCGCCTGCGGGCGACATTCGCATTGGAGGCCTCGACCGCATTACGCCGATGAATGCGGTGGTCTCGGATATTCACGACCTTGCCAATATGCCTATCCGAACGGGCGCCGGGCCCACGGTGTTTATGCACGATGTTGGAACGGTAGAGGACGGCAGCGACATCACTCTGGGCTATGCGCTGGTGAATGGACACCGCACGGTCTACTTGCCTGTGACCAAGCGCGCCGATGCCTCAACGCTCGACGTGGTGAACGAGGTCAAGGCAAGCATGGACCGCTTCCGGAACGTGCTGCCGCCCGACGTGCAGGTGAGCTACGAGTTTGACCAGTCGAGCCGGGTGCGCCAGTCGCTGTCATCGCTTGTATGGGAAGGCGTTATCGGAGCGCTACTTACCGGCTTGATGGTGTTCCTGTTCCTGCGTGAATGGCGCAGCTCCTTCATCGTAGTTGCGTCAATACCCATCGCACTGATCTTCGCGGTCGTCGGTCTCTGGCTTGCCGACCAGACGATCAACATCATGACCCTGAGCGGACTGGCCCTGGCGGTAGGCATTCTGGTGGATGAAGCGATGGTGGAGATCGAGAGCATTCACCGCAACCTTACGATCACGGACAATGTTCCCCAGGCCGTGCTCGACGGAACCCGGCAGACGATGATTCCGCAGTTCCTCGCCATGCTCTCCATCCTCGCTGTCTTTGTTCCATCGTTCCTGATGGTGGGCGTGACGCGCGCACTGTTTGTGCCGCTTTCGCTGGCGGTCGGCTTCAGCATGCTTGCGTCTTTCCTGCTCTCCACCACTTTTGTGCCGGTGTTGTATATCTGGTTGAACCGGCGCATGCACCGCGACGTGGAGGAGAGTTCTGGCCGCAGCAGCTTCGATCACTTCCGCGACCGCTATGCGCATCTGATCGGAAAGCTCATCAGCCGCCGCAAGCTGGTGATCGGAGGATATGTTGTTGCGGCTGCGGGGATCATTCTGCTGGTTGGACCCCAGCTGGGACGTGAAATTTTTCCGCACGCACCTGAGACGCAGTTCCAACTGCGGCTGCGCGCGCCGTCTGGAACGCGGATTGAAGTGACCGAGCAGATGACCCTCAAGACACTGGATGAGATCAAGCGCATGGCGGGTCCCGGCAACGTGGAGATCAGCCTGGGTTATGTGGGCACCTACGCGCCCAGCTATCCGGTGAACCTTATCTATTTGTGGATGAGCGGACCGCAGGAGGCGGTGCTGCGCGTGCAACTGAAGCCGAGCGCGCACATCGGCATTCTGCAATTGCAGGAACGACTGCGTCCGGTGCTGGCGCGGGACTTTCCGGGCACGGCGTTTACATTTGAGTCCGGCGACATTGTGGACCAGATTATGGATTTTGGCTCGCCGACTCCGATTGAGGTTGCGATTCAGGGCTTTAATCTTACGAACGATCACGCGTATGCCGAGCGCGTGCGCGAGGAGATGGCCAAGCTCGACCACCTGCGCGACCTGCACTACGCACAGCCACTCGATTATCCAAGCCTGAACGTGGATATCGACCGTGCCCGCACGGGCCAGCTTGGGCTCACCGTGGATCAGGTGGCGCGATCGGTTGAGACCGCGACATGGTCGAGCCGGTTTGTCTCGCGCAACTTCTGGCAGGATCCCAGCACCGGCATCGGATATCAGGTGCAGGTCGAGGTTCCGCAAAGCCAGATGAAGTCGATGGATGATCTGGCGAGCATCCCACTGGTAAGCGGTGGGAAGTCGAGCCACCCGAATGTAGGCGATGTTGCGCATCTCTCCTACGGGCAGGTGACGGGCGAGTTTGACCGGTACGACATGCAGCGCATGCTTTCACTGACTGCGAACGTCGAGGGTGAAGACCTGGGCCGGGCCGCCGATCAGGTGGATGCGGCTATACGCCGTGCCGGTCCGCCACCGCGCGGAGTCGCCGTTGAGCTCCGCGGACAGGTGGCGCCGATGCGGCAAACGCTGCACTCACTTACGTTCGGGCTGCTGATCGCAGTGATTGCAATTTACCTTTTGCTGGCTGCGAATTTCCAGTCGCTGCGGCTGGCCTTTGTTACGGTATCGACCACACCGGCTGTTATCTGCGGCGTAGTCATCATGCTGTATCTGACCGGAACCACGCTGAACCTGCAATCGTTCATGGGCGCAATTATGGCGCTTGGCGTTTCGGTGGCAAACTCCATTTTGCTGGTCACCTTTGCCGAGAACCATCGCCGCTTAAGCGAAGATTCATCGACGGATGCCGCCGTCTTCGGGGGAAGCACCCGCCTGCGTCCGATCCTGATGACCAGCATCGCAATGATCGCCGGCATGATTCCGATGGCCCTGGGCATCACCGAAGGCGGACACCAAATCGCTCCTTTGGGCCGCGCCGTGATTGGCGGACTTGCCGCATCCACGCTTGCCACGCTCTTCATCCTGCCGTCGGTCTATTCGGCATTGCAGGAAAAGGCGTCCAAAGCATCGGCATCCCTTGACGTTACTGACGAACACAGCCCCTACTCGATGCTGTGAGGAAAAGGAAAAACATCATGAAAAGAGAACGCTTCCTCGATCTCCGCTTCCTCGATCTCCGCTTCCTCGATCTCCGCTCCCGGCGCACTCTCCGAGTTGTCTGGTGCGCCCTGTTTGCCGCTGGAACTTTGACGGCGGTGCTCGCCGTCAGCGGCTGCAACGCGTCATCCAACAAGGCCGTGGCTGCGGTGGCTACGTCGCAACCCCTGCCGCCTACTCCTGTGGATACCGTGCAGGTTGTTTCGCGACGCCTGGATATGGAGATCAAACTGCCGGGCGAGCTAGATCCCTACGAAGAGGTGCGGGTGTTTTCGCGCGTGAGCGGTTTTGTGCAATGGATCGGCGTCGATCGCGGATCGGTTGTAAAAAAAGGCCAGCTCATCGCTTTGCTGACCGCGCCGGAAATCGTCGCGCAAAAGGCCGAGGCCCAGTCGAAGGTGCTGAACGCGGAGAACCAGCGCATTGCGAGCGAAGCCAAGCTGGCGGCGGACACAAGCACCTACGAGCGCCTGAAGGTTGCGTCGAAGACGCCGGGGGTGATCTCAGACGAGGAGCTGGAGACGGCGGAGAAGACAGCTGAGGCGGATCGCGCTCGGGTGGTTGCGCTGCACAATACTGTCGAAGCGGCCCGTGCCAACGTGCGCTCCGCAGCTGAGATGGAGCGCTATCTTCGGATTACGGCTCCGTTTGACGGTGTCGTGACCAAGCGCAACGTGCACCCCGGCGCTCTGGTGGGGCCCGGCGGCGGGTCGGGAACGCAGCCGTCGATGCTTCGGATCGAGCAGGTTGCGCACCTGCGGCTGGTGGTTGCGATTCCGGAGATTTATGTGGGTGGCGTGCAGAAGGGCGAGAAGATCAGCTTTACCGTGCCGGCGTTTCCCGGGCGCACGTTCAGCGGCAAGGTGGCGCGGGTTGCGGATTCATTGGACCCGGCCACTCGCACCATGCCGGTTGAAATGGATGTCTTGAACCCAACCGGTGAGCTTCACTCGGGGATGTTTCCTGAGGTGAATTGGCCGGTGCATCGGGCGGACCCTACGTTTTTTGTTCCGCAATCCGCTGTCGGCCGCAGCATGGACCAGAGCTACGTTATCCGCATTCGCAAAGGAAATACGGAGCAGGTCAACGTAAAGACGGGCGGCACAGTCGGCGATCTTACAGAAGTCTTTGGACAACTCAGCGCGGGGGATACCATCGCGATGCATGCAAGCGAAGACCTGCATCCGGGGATGGCTGTGGTTGCGCATATGGAGCCGATTCCTGGGAAAACGCAGTAGTTTGGACGCTTCAACCGCGATACAAATCGCTGCATTTCTATCGCGGTATCAGCGTGCTTTGTACTGCGCTCGTAAGATCGCATCCGGCGTTGTGGGTTCTGCTCAAAGGTGCACAGAGCGGAATCGGGAAGCCGTGAATTATTAGATTGCTCTAATGTTGCGCACTCCGCGTATGCGCTGTGCGGGCTTGCAAATCGACCTGGCTGCTGGTTTATCCGGGCCTGATTGCCGGTTCTGCGGACACGCACGAGGCCGTGTCGAAGGGACGGTTCGCAGGAGCCACAACTCTGGCTATTAATGTGCACATAGCCAGTAGCATGAAGAAGCCAATCGACCCAGTTTCTCCCTCACATAAGAGGCCTCTTATTATCAGGGTGAGCGACGACGTTGACGTTGCGGCAATAGTAGAGGACGACTCACAGCCGTCCGCGATCTACTATCGCAGCAAGCCTAAGGTAAGAACATTTCCATTCAGGACAGTTTTTCTGATGGTGGTTTTCCTCGGATGCGGCGTTCTTGTTGATTTATTTGTGCATCGGTCTCTGCTGCATGTTACGCGGCTGTTACTCCACTTTGCGGGTTCATAGCGCGATCGAGGTTTGCTGCGGGTCAGGTGGTGCTGCTTTCGAGTGGGGCAGCAGGTTTTGTGATCCAGGGCGGAAGCAGCTTGATGAGGATCCAGAGAATGAAGAACGGGAGGATCATCAGGGCGATGGAGACGAGCAGGCCTTCGCGGGTTACCAGGGCGACCTTGTAAGTGGTGTACCCGAGGAAGCTCTTGGAGAAGAGCTGTCCGCCGATGACGACGTTCCAGCGCATGGCGAAGACGCTGATCAGGGTCAGCGATCCCGCGACGGAGTAGACGGCTTTGCGTGTCGCGGGCGCGAACTTCCGGAACTGCATGATGGTCAGCAGCAGGATAGGGAGCAGGGTGCCAATGTAGATCTGCAGGACGATCTGCGAGAAGTAGAGTTTGGTGTGGACCATGAAGTCGAGGCTGCGGAAGGACGCGTCGGCCTCGTAGATGCGGTGAATGAGGTCGAGCATCTCAAGGCTGAAGTCGATGACGAAGATGTAGAGCAGGTAGCGGGCGATGGTATCGACGCAGCGCATGTCAATGGGCTCGCGACGGAGCTTCATGCTGACCATATAGAGCAGCATGACGGCGGCGATTCCGGAGACCATGGCGGAGAAGATGAAGACCACGGGCATGAGAGCCGATGACCACCAGGGGTTGGCCTTGACGGAGCCGAAGATGAATCCGACGTAGCCGTGCAGCAGCACTGCGGACGGGATGCCGATAAGGGTAATGAACCAGCCGAGGCGGTCGTCAATGCGCAGGGCGCGCGGGCTGACGTTGGTAGAGCCGAGGGTCATGATGCGGTAGAGCAGACGCCGCCAGCCGGTGGTGGATTGCGACATGGCGACGATGTCCGCGCGGTAGTCGAGCCAGATTTCGACGACCAGAACGGCCATGAGATACCACAGGTAGACGAAGCCGAACATGGCCATGGCCGAGGTGAGGTGCGGTGTGAAATACATTTCGTACGAACGCTCGGGATGGCCGAGGTGCAACTGCAGCGGCAGCGGCGCGACCAGCAGGAAGGCGAGCGCGGTGAGCAGAGCGAGGCGGTAGGTGGGCTTGACGGCTTCCACGCGGAAGACGCGCTCGAGCGATGCGAGGATGAAGGCGCCGGCCACGAGTCCGGTGATGTAAGGGTAGAGAACGATGAGGATGCTCCAGTAGAGCGCGATTTCGTTCGGATACATGAAGCCTTCTACGTGCGGCATGTGATTCCTCCCCTGAGCATGGCTAGCGCACCGATCCGTCGAGGCCGTTGTAGAACACTTTGGCGCCGGTGGCCATTTGCGGCTTGAGTATCTGCACGGGGTGCGTTTTCAGGAATTCGTGGATCGGGTCCTTCGGATTCTTGAGGTCCGCCAGTTGGCGCGCGCCGGTCGGGCAGGCTTCGCAGCAGGCGGTGGTGAGTCCCTTGGTGATGCGGTGATAGCAGAGGGTGCACTTATCGGCGACGTGCTTCACCGGATGGATGTAGCGGCATCCGTAGGGGCAGGCCTGCACGCAATAGGCGCATCCCATGCAGTATTTCTGATCGATGAGCACCACACCGTCGGGCGTGATGAAGGTGGCGCCGACGGGGCAAACCTGCGTGCAGGGAGAATCCGCACAGTGGTTGCAGAGCTTGGGCACAAAGAAGTATTTGCCGTTCTCGTCTTCCTTCACGGCGGGGAAGCCCTCCTTGCCGCCGTCGGGTGAGATGACTTCGGGGTTGGTCAGGTTCCAGTCGGTGACGTGGTAGCGCTCGACCCAGGTGCGGAAGAATCCGTCTGGAACGTCGTTTTCCTTCTGGCAGGCGGCGACGCAGTTTCCGCAGCCGATGCACTTGGGGATGTCGATGAGCATGCCCCACCAGTGCTCGGTCATGGTGTAGTTGGGCGCGGATTCGGGTGTGCCGGCCAGTACATGCTCCCATGCGATGGCGGCGGCGGGAAGCAGGATGAGCAATTGACGCCGGGTGATGTTCATTTCGAGCCTCCTGCGCCGATGACGGGATTATGCGGTTGATGGCAGGTATTGCAGGGGACGCCGTTGGCGTGCGTCGCCGCGTCCACCTGCGGGAACCATTTGGGGCGCGCGGCGCTTGCGGCGTGGCATCGAATGCAAAGCGTGGCGACGTCGGGCTTGCCGGGATCGATGGAAGGATCCTGGGCGTGCTTCTCAAGCGGGCCGTGGCAGGCCTCGCAGTTCACCCCGGCGTGCTTTCCGGTCTTTTTGGTTTGGAAGATGTCTGTGTGGCATGTTTCGCAGGCCTGATGACCAGCGAAGTGGAGCGGGTGGGCAGCCATTTCCGGGATGGCATTCCCGCGGTAGTGCCCGTATTGCCCAAAGCTCTTCGGCACAAAGTAGGCGCGTATTCCGAAAAAGAGGAGCGTGCCGATGACGAAGAGTCCGGCCAGACGGAACAGGTGCCCGGTATCCTTGAAGGACCGCATGAGTTCACTCCGCCAAAAGGAGTGCCGGGGACTGAGTGATGAGCGGAGAGAAGAGCGTAACAGTGTTTACCGGCAGCAACACAATTGCTCAGCCGCAGGAGGGTTGTAAGTGCCTGGCGTCACTTGTGGAGACATTCCGCGGCGCCGACCGGCTGCGCATGGAGTGGAGGATTTGGTTCTATGCCGGCGCGGCAGTCAGAGCAAGACTGCTGTGAAAAGTTAAATCACACAAAAGAGATTACTTAGGGCTAAATCTGCAATTCATACAAAAATAAGGACTTATTGGAGGGCGCGGGTGGGGCTTAGCGGGCGGTCGCGGTTCCGGATTCGATCTCGGCGAGGATGGCCTGGGTGGCGGCGGCGGGGTCGGGGGCCTGGGTGATGGGGCGTCCGATGACGAGGTAGGTGGCTCCGGCGGCGATGGCGGCGGCGGGAGTCGCGACGCGCTTCTGGTCGCCTACGGCTGCGCCTGCGGGGCGGATTCCGGGGATGACGAGGGTGGCCTCGGGGAAGGTGTGGCGCATGGCGGCGACTTCCTGGGCGCTGGATACGAATCCGCGAATGCCGGACTGCCAGCCCATGCGGGCGAGGTGGAGCACCTGATCGGCTGGAGAGCCGGAGACGCCGACGGCTGCGAGCTGGGACTGATCCATGCTGGTGAGGACGGTGACGGCGAGAAGCTGGGGGGCGTGGGGCAGGGAAGCGGCGGCCTCCGCGGCGGCAGAGAGCATGGCGGGGCCACCTCCGGCGTGGAGGGTGAGCATTTGCGCTCCGGCGCGGGAGGCGGAGCGGACGGCTCCGGCGACGGTGTTGGGAATGTCGTGGAGCTTGAGGTCGAGGAAGACGGAGTGTCCCCGCGAGCGGAGCTGGTCGACGATCGCATTGCCTTCGGCCAGGTAAAGTTCGAGGCCGACCTTAAACCATTGGACGAGGCCGCCGAGCTGGTCGACCAGCCCGAGAGCCTGCTTGGCACCGTGAAAGTCCAGTGCAACGATTACGCGCTCGCGCGCGGTTAGACGAGCAGGCTCAGGGCGGGATTCAGTCACAGGGACACGACTCCTCGAGGGATTTCAGACCCTATCTTATAGGAGGAGGCGGCCCGGGACTGGCCGGGGGGGATCAGCGAGTTGCGAGGTCCGGATAGCTCAACTTCGCCACTTCGGATGTTGTTGACAGCAGCACCACACGCACCGGAGCAAGACCCTTGCTGGCAAACCCGAGGGAGCGGGCTGCGGCATAGGAAAGGTCGATGATGCGGCTGGGTGGGACCGGTCCGCGGTCATTGACGCGGAGGATCACCGACTTGTGGTTGCGGAGATTGGTGACCTTGACCAGCGAACCCAAGGGAAGACTGCGGTGTGCGCAGGTCATGGCGTTCATGTTGTAGTCCTCGCCGCTGGCGGTCTCCTTGCCTTGGAACAGCTTGCCGTACCATGAGGCCCGGCCGGTCTGGGTCCACTGGTGTACGGGTGTGGGGGGCAGTTGGCTCAGATCAATGGACTGCTCCGCGTTGCCGGCAAAGGCGCCGGTTAAACCGAGTACGGCCGCAAGAACCGCACTGGCAATAAGCCCAGTTCGTCGGAAGCGAGTATTGTTAAGGATTGCGATAGTATTCATAGTCCTCCTACATAAATTGTATGGACGCCAAAATTGCTAAGTCAAACAAAAAACTGGATTTATTTCTCAAAACCGCTTGATTTCCACAGGTAGAGTGTGATAGACAGGGTGGACATATCTGTAGACGAAGGACCGCCTATCCTACTGGCGATCGCCGGATATGATCCCTCGTCCGGGGCGGGAATTACAGCGGACTTGAAAGTCTATGCGGCGCACGGCATGTATGGCGTGTCTGCTATTACCGCACTTACCGTCCAGTCCACGCAGGGAGTGCGGCGCGTGGAGGCGATCTCGCCGGAGCTTCTGGCTGAGACCCTTGCCTGTCTGCGGGAAGACCTCGCAATCTCCGGCTTGAAAATTGGGATGCTGGCTACGGCGGAAAATGTTGGTGCGGTCAGCCGGTTTGTTGGCTCCGCAGGAATTCAGAAACCCTATTTAGTTCTTGATCCGGTACTTAAGTCCAGCTCGGGCGCCGATCTGCTTTCGCCGGAAGGCGTGGTGCGGCTGAAGGAGGACCTGATTCCACGGGTCGGGTGGCTGATCCCGAACACGGAGGAGTTGGCTGTGTTGACGGGGCTTCCGGTGGGGAACCGGCCGGAGGTCGAGGCGGCGGCGGCGGCTTTGGCTTCGGAGTATCCGGGGTTGAATCTGGTGGTGACGGGGGGGCATCTGGAGTCGCCGGACGATTATTTGCGGCTGGCCGGGGGTGCTTGCCGGTGGCTGCCGGGACGGCGGATAGAGACGACCTCGACCCACGGAACGGGGTGCGCTTTTTCGTCGGCGCTGCTGTGCCGGCTGGTGCTGGGGGATGATCCGGTAGAAGCTGTGGTTGGGACAAAAGCCTACGTCGCCGAGGCGATGGAGCTGGCGCAGCCGATCGGCAAGGGCCGGGGGCCGTGTATCAGCTAGAGGGTGGGCGGCGGTCGAAGACGGGTCGCTGCGAGACCTGGGGTAGCCACAACGTGGTTTGGAAGGGTCACCGGGACCGGGGCCACCTGCCAGGTGGTCGCGCAGGGGCTAAACAGGCTGCGGAAAAAGTCATGCATGAGTTACTTTTTCTCCACCGAGGTTTGATTTAAGACAGAAGCATGCGTGGAGACGATCAGAAGCAGACGGCGATGTTCAGCTATTTAACTTT
>Ga0307372_10003801_pt1 | contig 23827 bp, 19 predicted proteins | sample OX1MG_FD_202533 | JGI IMG/M metagenome (GOLD analysis project Ga0307372, IMG submission 202533) | Soil microbial communities from Risofladan, Vaasa, Finland - OX-1 | ecosystem: Environmental > Terrestrial > Soil > Coastal area > Acid sulfate soil | place: Finland: Risofladan, Vaasa | collected...
CCGAGGTCGGTCTGGACCAAGGTGAGTTTCTTGCCGAGGATGCCTCCAGCCGCGTTGATCGCAGCCTGCGCGGCGGTGAAGCCGGGAATGTCGTCCTGGGGACCGATGTCCGCACTTGGCCCCGTCAGAGGCACGAGCTCGTCGACGACCACGTTCGAGCTCGCCGGCGTGCCGCCACTGCTGCCACCGCAGGCGGCGAGCGCAACCGCCGCCGCAGTGGCGACCGTCACCATCACGGGTATCCGACGGCCCCGCCCCCATGTATACATCGCGAACTGACTCAAGGATTTTCCCCCTTTAAGGGTGTGGCGAGAGCAAACGACCCTGATGACCCGGTGCACCCGCTCTCTGATGGTTGCCCGGCCCCTGCGGCACTCATGGCTCTTTGTGTGAAACAGTCGAATCCGATCGTAAAAACCGGCCTTGCTGGACTGCCCCTGCGTCTATGGCGACACTCCTCCACGGGTGGATCTCCGCCGACTCCGAGCGCTCTCCATTACTCCACCTGGGTTCTCGTCGATGTGTATACACCTTGGTATACAGGTTGTCAAGAGGGCGGGAGGGATGGTTGCGTGGCTTCGGAACGTGCGACGCCACCGAGGTGCAGCGTCGGGCGTACGCGAACGAGATCGAGCACTCTGGTGCCGTTGAGCCCGACGATCACGAGGATAAAGAGGCCACTGCCCAACAGCTGAAGCGTGTAGACGTGCTCCGCATAGCCGTACGGATGGGGCAGTGCCAGAAGCAGCGTCACCACCAGCGGGTATGCCGCCTCTGCAACGGTCGCTATCGACGCTGGAGTGCTCCGTAGCGCCTGGTAATACAGGAGCAGAGCCACCGCCCCCGGAAGGAGCGCGAGTCCGAGCAGGGGAGGGAGGTCGGCGAGTCGATAGCTCACCAGACCTGCGGGCCCATCGGTGACCAGCAGCAGGAGCAGGAGCACGGGCAGGGCAAGTGCGAAGCGCAGCCACGTCACTGTCGGATATGGGATATCTCGGACCAGGTATCGGCCCAGGACAGTCCCGCTCGCCCAAAGGGCGGCCGCGCCGAGCGCGAGCAGACCTGCGCTGAGGTTGCCGCTGCCGAGGTCGATCCACGGCCTGACTGGGTCCTGCGCGAAGATCACCAGATAGACGGCAACCAGTCCAATCGCTGCGAGGGGCCAGAAGAGTGGCCGGCGCCGCTCGCGGAGGATCACCCAGGCCAGCGAGAGCGCGATCAGGGGCTGCATCTGTTGAAGGAGATAGGTCTCGTTGGCAACGCCTGACCTGAATGCAAGGTTGAGCGACTGCGTGAAGAGGACAGTGGCGACGGCCTGCGGCCCGACCGCGATGATGGCCATGGCGAGCCACGACCTGCGCGACGCACCGCGCATGTGGGAGATGATTCGTGGCGCGAACGGGAGGAAGACGCACGTAATCAGGAGGTCCTCCCCGAACACGATCCTCGAACTGCTCAGCCCATGCCGGATGAGAGTCGTGCGAAAGAAGACGTCGCTGGCCCAGAGACTCGCGGCGGCTGCGACGACGACCACCGACATGCGGCTCCAAAGAGTTGTCCGCCTTCGGTCGCCATTGATGGTTCGATCATGTTGCGGAGAAGCAGGGCCGCTCATGCGGTGTTGGCGAGTGCCCAGAACGTGTAGCCCTTGGCAACGTCCTCACAGACCTGTAGCTGACAGATGTCCGTGTCGCCGTGGGCGAAGCGCATATCGATGCCACCCCACATCGCGGTGGGGATACCCAACTTGTTGGTGAAGCCGGCGTCGATCGTGTACTGAACATACTGATAGTCTGGCTCACGTTCGAGCATCACCTCGTATGCCTGAGCGATGCTTCGAATGATCGGAGCGTCCTTGGCGTGCTTCGTAGGAAGCTGATAGGCGCCCCGTTCGTAGGTCACTCGCCACGGCGACAGGTCACCGACTGCGTCCTGGATCTCGGCGATCGCCGCCTGAACACGTTCACCGGGCACAAGCCGACGGTCGAGCATGAAGCGAAAGAGGTTCTGGAGGGTGTGGCCTCCGCTGCCGACGCCGTTGTGATACCCGGGTGAGAATGGATAGCTGGCGATCCCGATGATGGAGAGACGGCCCTGCCCCATGTCTGGATCAATCGTTCCCTTCGGGGGCAGAGGCATGATCGCCTGCAGGCGACGAATTGCCTCGAGGCCACCCTCGATGGCGTTGCTCCCCGCCGACAGCTCGCCACCGCTGTGAACTGACTTGCCGTATACGTTGACGCGTAGGTCGAGGCGACCGTGGTTACCGAGCATCACAAAGTTGTTGCCCGGCATCACGCACATGTCGGCCGTGAGATCATCGTTGTAGACGAGGCGGATGGCAGGGTCACCGCTCGACGTGTGGCCGGCGGAGGACACGACGTATGTGATCTTCCCTGGGACGCGGATACCGGAATCGTGAATCAATCGAGCGCACTCGAGGATGCCCGCATTGGTGGGGTGGTACTCGGACCCGCCGCGTCCCCAGACCACCTCGCCGTCGACGCCGAACTGTGCGCCGTCCATGACTTCACCTGACCACGGGTTGGTCATGGTGCCCTCGGTCCACGTCATCGCATAGCTCAGGAACATGACGCTCTTGCCGCTGGTTCCCTCCCCTTGAGTAGCGATGAGGTTGCCGTAATCGTCAATCCACGTATCGCACCCCGCCCGCTCAAACGCGGGACGATACATCTCGCGGATCGCGCGGAGAATCAGTGGCTCCCGTTCGTACAATTCCGTCTGGGGGCAGGGGGTTTGAGCGATCCGGACGACGGTCTCCTTCAAAGCTCGACGATCGAAGTTCTTGCTGACGAGTCGCTTCGCTTCTTGTGCATTCATGCCTCGTTCCTCTGCGTCGTCGCCGGAGCCTGCTGGTGTGGTGGCGCGATCGTCTGTGGATCAGATCCAGGGGTGGCCCCTGGCGTCGCGGTCTGCCGCCCCGTGGCACGGTGCAGCTTCGGGAGCACCTCTTCGCCAAGAATGGCAAGGCACTCCTCGTAGGCTTCAAAACGCTGTCGGAAGTCGAACACAAAGTGCTCCACCCCGGTCTCCTGGCAGCGCAGGACCTCTTCGACGATAACGTCTGGTGGCCCCGCGATCACCGCGCCATCGAAGTCTGCGGCGGTCGAGAATCCCCCGGACGCGCCATCGGGCGCGAGGAAGTTGTTGCGACGCATCTCGATCTCGAGCTGGGGGATGTCCAGAAAGGCAAATCCCTCCTCGACAGTCGGCGCAGGGCAGATGAGTGGGATGGCGCCCGTGCTCGGCCGTTTGCGCTCGTGCTCGCCGGCGATGCGATCCATGCGCCTGAGCAGCCGCGCATAGTCGCGCATGGGCATCCGCCCGGGAATCCATCCATCGCAGTACTCGACCGCGCGTCGCACAGAGGCCATGCTCATGCCGCCATACCAGATTGGGATGAATTCAGCGGGCGTAGGATGCACGTCCACATCGGTGAAGCGGTAGAACTTTCCATCGAAGCTCGACGTCTTGCCCGTCCACATTTGCCGGACGACGGCGACGTATTCCTCGAGCACCTCGCGGCGGTCCCAGTCTCCGAGCCCGATGGCTTCGAACTCATGGTTGTACGTGCCGATGCCCATCGAGAGCAGGATCCGGCCGGGGCCGACGAGAAAGTCGATCGAGCTCACGTCGAGCGCTAGTTGGATTGGATGGCGGTGCGGGATGAGACTGCCCGTGGCGAGCGTGATCGACTGTGTCACCGCTCCGATGGCGCTGAGGACGATGAGCGGATCGAGGTGGGTCCGGTCTTGATCTTCATGCGTGTGCGGGTGATAGACGACATGATCTCGGACCCATACGGAATCGAATCCGTAGGCCTCGATCTTCTTGGTTCCGTCGATCAACCTCTCGCGCTGGGCGTGGCTCCCGAAGTGAGGGAGCAAAACCCCATATTGGAACTTTGGCGTCTGGTCGGCGTCTGGGCTCACGACATCTCCTCGACAAGGGCAATAGGTCTGATTGGCGCGGGACGTTCCTCCACCTCCTCGAAGTCCTCGAACCGCGCATAGGTGTTGAACCAGCCAACGAACTGTGCCATCAGGCGCTCGTAGTTCTTTTGATAAGCGGTGTAGTGCGAGACGTTCCGCTGGCGTACGAGCTTCTTCGGCGCCCCCGCGCGCTCGAAGAGCGCTCGAGCGTGTTCCTCGGGAGTCACTGGATCGTTCTCGATGCACGTAAGCAGCAGCGCACGCGGCGCGATCTGATCAACGACATCGATGGGGCGGAATCTCATGAGTTCCTCTGCGGAGGAGAGATGGAACTCGCTCCCTCGTGTGGGCATGCCGGCGGCACGGCGTTCCGGAGTTCCGACCATCAACTCCTCGGTCGGATCAACGAACTCATCCTCGTTGGTCAAAGCGCGGCGGAGGCGGTTCTTCTCGACCCGCTCGCAGAAGGCGTGCCACTCGTATTCGCGGCGCATGCGCCGTAGCCAGGTTCGTCCGTCAGCAACCACCGTCTGCACCGCCACGGCGCGCACGGATGGATCCGCGGCCGCGGCGGCGATTGCCAACCCGCCGCCTGTTCCACCCAGCCCGTAGGTCGCGAGTTGGTCGGTGTTGAGGTCGCTGCGCGTCTTTGCGTACGCGATGGCGGCGAGCATGTCCTCAAGTTGTGCGCCGGGCCGCACCCAGCCTGGCTCGCCGCCGGTGGCGCCCCAGCCGCGAAAGTCGAAGGTGAGCACCGCATACCCCGCCCGCGCGAAGCCCTCGTGGAAGGGCTCCCCAACGTTGGAGCACATGACCTCCATCCATCCCGGCGGAGTGACCACGATCGGCGGTCGCCGGTCGCTCGTTCCGTTGTCCGGAAGATGCAGCCGTCCGGCGATCCTGGTCCCGCCGCTGTAGAAGCCGACCTCCTCGACGGTCACCATCTGGGTTCGTCCTTCGGTGCTGAGCGCGAATGCATCATGTGTGTGCCCTCGTTCACTGCTTGGGGTCAGAGTCAGTTGTGGCGGCTGCTGGGCCACTGGTCGGCAGCGGTGGATCAGGTTCGACCGACGGGGCTGCTGAACCGCCCGCCTGGAGGAAGAGCGCGGCGAGGTCCACATCGTTGAGAAGCGTGTCCGCGCGAGCCTCGAGCGCAACACGGCCGTTGACGAAGACGTAGCCGCGTTCGGCGATCTGAAGGATGTCCTGGGTACGCTGTTCCACGATCAGCATCGGGATGCCGGCCGCCCGCAGGCGTTCCAGGTACTCCCAGAGGGTCGAAACGACCCGAGGAGCCAGGCCCGAGCTTGGCTCGTCGAGAAGCAGCAGTGTGGGTTTGGCCATGAGCGCGCGGCCGATTCCCAGCATGGTGCGTTCCCCGCCGCTCATCACCCCGGAGCGCCGGGGCAGCTTCTCGGCCAGCTCGGGGAGCAGCGCCAGCACCTCCGCCATCCGGGCTGCCGTTTCCTTGGGCTTCTGGTAGGCGCCCAACTCGAGGTTCTCGCGAACCGTCAGGGACGGGAAGACGGCGTTTCCCTGTGGGACGTAGCCGACTCCGCGTCGCGCTACTTCGTCGGTCGACAGCCGGGCGATCTCACGTCCATCAAGCATGATGCTGCCGCCAAACATGCGTGTTATCCCGACGATCGCTTTCAGGAAGGTGCTCTTGCCCGCACCGTTGGGGCCGATGATGGCGACCACCTCGGACGCAGCGATGTCGACGTCGATCCCCTCGACGATTGGCGACTGTCCGTATCCAGCACTGACGCCGCGCGCGTCGAGGCGGACCGAGCGCGACGTGTCAGCCAAGGTAGGCTGCGATAACGTGCTCATCACGCTGTATCTCCTGCATGGTCCCTCGCCGCAGGACAGTTCCGGCCACCATGACGACGACGCTGTCACACAGCTGCTCCACCACATCGAGCGCGTGCTCCACCACGACACACGTGACTCCACTGCTGCGCATGCCGAGCAGGATGTCGAGGACCCGCTTCCTCAGCAGTGGGTTGATCCCCACGGTCGGCTCGTCGAGCAGGAGTAGACGTGGCTTTGTCATCACCGCGCGAGCCAATTCGAGCAACCGCTTCTGGCCACCGCTGAGATTCCCCGCATATTCGTTCTGCAGCTTGTCGAGCTGAAACTCGACGAGCAGGCCGCGGGCCTCGGCGAGGCGCTCGCGCTCGTACGCTTTCCAACGGCGACGCCTCAAAAGCGATCCTAAAAGCGTGCTGCCAGGGTCCTCTTGACAGGCGACCATCATGTTCTCAAGCACCGTCAGTCGAGGGAACTCGCTGCCCAGTTGGAACGTTCTAATCAGTCCCTGTCCCGCTCTGACGTGGACCGGGGCATGCGTGACATCGCGCCCGTCAAAGACGATGGTGCCGGAGGACGGGCTGATGGCGCCGCCAATGGTTGCCAGTAGCGTGCTCTTGCCGGCACCGTTGGGGCCGATCAGCCCGGTGATGCTGCCCCGCTGCACCGTGAGCGAGCACTGATCGACGGCACGGACGCCACCGAAGAAGCGCGACACGTTGACGCACGTGAGGATCGCGTCGTCGGGCCCTGCGACGGTCATCGCCCTTTCCCTCGGTCGCCGATCCGCAAGCCTCGCATGCGCGCCGACAGTGGCTCCAGGGAACGCCAATTGGTCTTCCGCTCCGGTAGCAGGCCTGAGGGGCGGAACCACAAGAACGCGATCGTCAGCACTCCGGTCACGACCCATTGCAGTGCAGGCACGAGTGTTGGTGCAGAGGGGATCGCGGGCAGGAAGAGCACCGCCTGCTGGAGCGCGACGCCGATGAGCACCGCGCCGACGACAGCGCCGAGATTGTTGCCGCGTCCGCCGACGATGACCGCAGAGAAGAACACAAGGGTCTCGGGGAACTGCCACGAGAGCGGGCTCCACCCGGACACGAACACCACAAGCACGGCTCCGGCCAGTGCCGCGAGAGCGTTGGTGACGATGAAAACGGTGATCCGTGTGCGGAAGATCGGTATCCCCAGGGCTTCGGCGGCCTCGGGCTGCTCGCGGATGGCGCGCATGCGCCGCCCATACGGCGACCTCGCCAGTGCGGTCGCCAGGACGAAGCTCAACGCCAGCCAGCCGACTGCGACGAACACATACAGGAGGGTGTTCTGGTCGCCAAAGGGAATCGGAATGCCGGCGATGCCGTTGTACCCGTTGAAGACTGGCGTGAGCGCGCCCGCGAGGGTGTAGGCGACGAGGAATATCGCGACGGTGGCAAGCGCGCCGAAGTCGTCGCGAAGCGAGCGCTTGAGGACCAAGCCGACCAGCGCCGCCAGGACTCCTCCCGCCAGCGCGGCGACGAGCGGACCGAGTGGGTAGGGCAGGCTGAGGTTGAGCCCGAACGCGAACTGCTCGCCCAGCGACTGCGCGATCGGAGTGTTCTGCGATCCCAGCGCCACCATGCCCCCGATATACGCGCCGATCGAGTAGAAGAGCACGTAGGCGAAGTTCAAGGTGCCGGTGAGACCGTACTGCAGGTTCAGTCCCAGTGCCGCGATCCCGAAGCTGCAGCCGAAGATGACCAGCGTATAGATGTAGAAGCTCACTTGCCACCCGCCCATTTCCGCTCGGGCATCGCGATGATGCCTGACGGCCGCAGGAAGAAGATGAGTAACAGAACCACCAGCCCGACGACCACCTTGTACTGGCTGCCGAAAAGAATCGACGACCAGTCGCTGGCGAAGGCGATCACCACGGCACCGATCATCGCTCCGTAGATGCTGCCCATTCCGCCGAGGAAGGCGGCGGGGATGACGAACAGAAGGAAGTCATTGCCGAGCAAGCTATTGCCGGTACCGGTGCTCACCAGCAAGGCGAGTCCAGCGATGCCGGCGAGGCACCCACTGATGAACCATGCCATGTCCGTGATGATGGTGGCTCGAATACCGCATGCGCGGGCCAGACTCCGGTTGTCGACGATCGCTCGCATCGCCTTGCCGAAAAGGGTTCGCTTGAGGATGAGGTGCAAAAGCACCATCGCGACGACCGCCATCACGATGGTGGCGAGCTCGTCGTAGGTCAGGGCGAAGTCGCCGAGGTGCACCGCTGTGCCGGTGTTGCCGAGCGGCAGGCTGAATGAGTTAGGTCCGAAGACAGCCACAACCAAGTGCTCCAGGACGGCACTGATGGCAAAGGTCACAATCATGGGGGTGAACGCGCTCGTGCTCTTCCGGCTGAACGGTGCCACGACGAAGTGGTTGAGGGCGATTGACATCAGGCCCACCAGCGGGATCGCCAGCAGGCCAGCGAGCCAGATCGGGAGGTGGGCGTAGGTGCTGCCTGCATAAGCGAAGTACGCGGCGAGGGTCAGGAGTTCGCCAAAAGCAAGGTTGAGGACATTCGAGACCGCGTACTGCAGGCTGAACGCGGCCGTGGCGAGGCCGAGCACCGCGGCGGTGACGGCGGCAAAGGCCAGGTCGGCGATGAAGAGATGGACAGTTGCCATCAGCTCAAGACATACAGACGGGGGATAGCCGCAGACGAGTCATGAGCCTTCCACGCACCGCCGCCTCCTATGCTGCTCGTGCCGAGGTCACCCGCGGCGTCCGCCGAACTGTATACAGAATTGTATCCCCGGGTCAAGAGGGACGCGCCCACCCAACCGGCACATCGTCCGTTATACTACCCATCCATGAGGAGCGGGAATACGTCGCTCCTCTTCTTCGAACCGGTTGACACGGAGCCCTGGCTTGTATACAGATGCCGTCACCTCGGCTGCAGGTCCCGCCCGGCGGACGTCCGCCGACGACGTGGCCGACGTCCTGCGAGCAGACATTCTCGACGGCCGCCTGGCCGTGGGGGCTCGCCTCCATGAGACTCGTCTGGCTCGAAGGCTGGCGGTCAGCCGGACGCCGGTCCGCGAGGCGATTCAGCGACTTGTGAGCGAGGGGCTTGTGATTCGCGACGAGGTTGGCGCCGCGAGTGTCTATCGACTGACCGTGGCCGACCTGACTGAGGTCTACGAGATGCGCGTGCTGCTCGAGACACTGGCGGCCACTCTGGCGGTGCAACGAAGCACGCCGACCTTCGCCAGCTCGATGCGCTCTCGCCTCGACGAGCTTACCAACGCGCAGCCGGGGCAGCAGACTTCGCGCGCCCACGGCCAGTTGCACATGGAGCTCTATGAGAATTGCGGGCGTCCTCGGCTCGTCGCTCTCGTCGCCCTGCTTCGAGCTCAGTCAGAGCCGTACGTGCGGCTTGCGACGCAGATGAATGACGATTTCGCGCGCGTCGCCCACGCCCAGCATGTCCAGATGGTGGACATGGTCACGAAGGGCGACGCCGACGGCATGGACTCCGTGATTCGCGAGCATCTCCGGGTGACCCTGGAGCGAGCGCCGAAGATCCTCGGATTGAGGTGATAGGGGTCCATCGGCCATGAAGCCCCTGGCGGCTACGGCGACAGCGATGCCACGCTCCGGAATACGGGAGGTCATGGAGCTGGCGGGCACCATGGAGGACGTCATCCACCTCGAGGTGGGGGAGCCCGACTTCGCCACGCCCGCCGAGGTGATCAGCGCGGCGACGAACGCCGCGGTCGAGGGCTTCACCAAGTACAGCCCCAACGCGGGTTTCATGTCCCTTCGTCGCGCGGTGGCGGAGCGTCTGGTGGCGGCGGGTCGCCAGGATGTAACCCCGGAGCACGTCGTCATCACCCCAGGCGCGGTGTGCGCACTCGCCACGGCGATCTTCGCGATCGTCAACCCTGGTGAGGACGTTCTTGTGCCTGACCCCGGGTGGCCCAACTACCGATCAGCGGTATTGCTGGCCGGAGCACGACCCGTGGCCTACGAGCTGGACCGCAGCGTCGGCTACCTCCCTCGTAATGGCAGCCTCACGGCGGCTGCCGGTCCTCAGGCGAAGCTGCTCATGACCAACTCGCCAGCCAATCCAACCGGCGCTGTCTTCCCGCGCGACACGGTGCGGGAGCTCTACGAATTCGCGGCAGAACGAGACCTGTACCTGCTCTCCGACGAGGTCTATGAGTCGTTCGTCTTCGATGGTCGGCACGAGAGTCCAGCGCAGTTCGACCGTGACGGCCGAGTCATTGTGGTCTCGGGCTTCTCGAAGTCGTTCGCGATGACCGGCTGGCGACTCGGCTACGCCGTCGCGGCACCACCGATCGCTCAGCTAATGGCTAAACTGCTCGAGCCCCTGGTGTCGTGCGCGTCGTCGGTGGTCCAGAAGGCTGGAGAGGCGGCTTTGCGGCTGCCGGCTGACCGCGTCGAAGTCATGCGTCGCTCGTACGCACAGCGTGCCGAGATCGTCGTTGAGATTCTGGGTTCCGCGGGTCTGCTCATGGCGGTGCCTCGCGGTGCGTTTTACGCGCTGGTTGATGTGTCGAATGCCGGCTCCGACAGTAACATCGTCGCCCGCGACCTCCTCCGTCGCGAACGCGTCGCCACGGCGCCAGGGGCGACCTTCGGGCGCCAATCGGAGGGAACGGTGCGGATCTCGCTCGCCACGGACGAGACAACCCTTGTCGAGGGCTGCAATCGCATCCGCCGGTATCTCGAGGCCTCCACGCGGGAGTCGCCGGCATGACGGGCGATCCGCTGCCCCTCCGTCGAAACAGCGCATGAGAACGGCAGGCGACCACGAGATCCGCGCTGCGGTGGATCGCACGCGGGAGGAGGTAGTTGCACTTCGGCGCACCATTCATCGGTCTCCCGAGCTGGCGTTCGAAGAACACCGAACCGCTGAACTCGTCGCGCGACGCTCCGCTGAGCTCGGCTACGCTGTGCGTCGCAACTTCGGGCTTGCGACCGGGGTGGTGGCCGACCTCGACAGTGGACGTGCCGGTCCGAGGCTGCTGCTGCGCGCCGACATGGACGCCCTGCCCATCACCGAACGCGGCGCCGGCCGTGTCGCCGTGTCGGAGTCTCCAGGGGTGATGCACGCGTGTGGGCACGACGGTCATGTGGCAATGCTGCTCGGCGCCGCAGCGGTGCTGGCGGATCTGCGGGACGGATGGGACGGCAGCGTCCGGCTGTGCTTCCAACCTGCCGAGGAGCAGGCGGGAGGGGCGATGCCGATGATCGAGGCGGGTGTGCTCGACGGCGTGTCGAGGGTCCTCGGCATTCACCTTTGGGCGCCGTTGCGGGCGGGGATGGTGGGGGTTACTGCTGGGCCGATCTTTGGTAGCGCTGACGAATTTCGGATCTCGATTCGCGGCCGCGGGGGGCACGGAGGCATGCCGCACACGAGCATCGACCCGATCACAGCAGCCGCTGCCGTGGTCAGCGGTCTGCAGAGCATCGTGTCGCGGGAGACGTCGCCATTTGCTCCTGCCGTGATCACCATTGGCCGCATCGAGGGCGGGACGGCGTACAACGTCATCGCTGACGACGTGTCGATGCGTGGCACAGTTCGCGCGCTCACCTCCGACGATCGCGAACGACTGCTACGCCGGGTCGAGGAAATGTCAGCGGCGATCGCCGCCGCCCACCGCTGTGAGGTCACGTACGAGCGCCTCGCCGGTTGCCCGCCGGTGACCAATGATGCCTCTACCGCGGAGCTGGTTCGCACCGCGGCGATTGACACTGTCGGTGAGGGCAACGTTGAGAACTCCAACCCGGTGACCGTCGGCGATGACATGGCATTCATGTTGGAGCGGGTGCCCGGATGCTATTTCCTCGTCGGTGCGGGGGATGCGGAGCGCGGCACGTTGGTCCCGCATCATCACGCTGAGTTCGACATTGACGAAGCGTGCCTCGCCGTTGGGACAGAAACGATGGTTCGAGCCGCGTTGGCGGTGCTCAACGCGACGAAGCCAGTGTGTGAGGGTGCCGCCATGCCGATGATTCAGCTGCCCGTAACGCTTCAGTAACTTCAGTCCGATACAGACGAGGTTGTACATGGATACCGAGAGCGCCGCCGCAGTCGTCAAGAAGAACCTTGACAAGGGCAAGATCAAGGACAGCGTCATTGCGATCGCTACGACTCCCTGTCCACAGACCGAGTACTACGACCGCGAGCCTCTCGTGCTCAGTGCCATCCGACTGCTGTACCGTCCGGCGTTCGAGGCTGCGGGGTGCGATACCTGGATCGACGATTACGGCAACCTCATCGCAAAGCAGGGCTCGGGACGCGCGGGCCGAACCATCATGTTTATGAGTTATGCCATGGCCTGGGGGATCGGCACCATGCAGAACCCATGGTCTGGTGACCTCCTCGACGGCGAGCAGTTCGGCGTCGAAGGTGAGGTTGTATGGGGCCGGGGCGGTTCGGAATGGCATCCAACCAACGCCGCGATGATCGAAACCGCGCGTCTGATCCACGACGCCAAGGTTGATATCCCCGGGCAGATCATCTACGTCATTTCCTCTGGCGGACACACGTCGAGCTCCGACCCCATCTACCATCTCCTCTACAACGACCAGGTCACGGCCGATCTCTGCATCACCCCGGGGACAAAGCAGATCGTGCTCGGTAATTGCGGACGCCTCGACCTCCGCGTCAACATCTTCGGCAAGTCCGTCCACAGCGGCGGCGAGCTCTCGGCGGGAAGCAATGCCATCGAAGGCGGTCTGCTCGCACTCGAACGCCTGAACTCGATCATGCCGTTCCCGCCCAAGGCAGTCCTCGACCCCGACATGGGGACCGCCGGCCGGTTGTCGGTCATCGGCATGGCCAGTTACCCTTTCTCGCCCGGATACCATAACGGCGTCGGCAGCGGGGGCCACACGCTGCAGAACCTGATGCGCTTTCTCCTCGATCGTCGGCTGACGCCAGGTCAGGACGTCGAGGAAGCGATCCAGGAGATCAAGGATGCCATCGGCGACATGGCGCCATGGCGGATCACCTTCGAGCGGGGAGCGCTTCAATATCCGTCGAAGCACGCCAAGGACTCGCAACTGATCACCGGGGTGGCCGACGCGTTCACGGCGGCGCTTGGTCGCGAGCCCGAGTACCGGTATGTCGACTACACCATCGACGCCGGGTATCTCAACAGAGCCGGAATCCCCACTGTGATGTTCGGCGCTATCGACATGCGCTTCTGCCACGGCGATACCGAGTTCACCAACCTCAACGACACATACGAGATCAGCAAGGTGTATGCGACCTGGGCGATTGTGAACGCTCGATGACGCTGCGGCTCGGCTACAAGGCATCGGCGGAGCAGTTCGGCGCTCGTCGTTTGCTGGAGTACGCAACCCTGGCGGAGGAGTTGGGGTTCGACTCCGTGTTCATCAGCGATCACTTTCAACCGTGGCGGCACCATGACGGCCACGCTCCGTTCGCCCTGGTGTGGCTGGCGGCACTCGGTGAGCGGACCCACCGTGTGCTCATGGGCACCAGCGTGCTGACTCCCACGTTCCGCTACCACCCGGCCGTGGTGGCGCAGGCGGTCGCAACACTTGCGTGTCTTGCTCCCGGCCGCGTCGTTCTTGGGGTCGGCTCCGGTGAAGCGCTCAACGAGGTGGCACTCGGTATTCCGTGGCCTGATGCGAAAGAGCGATTCGCCCGCCTCAAGGAGTCGCTGGACATCATCCGCAGACTCTGGACGGAGGAGCGGGTCACCTACGACGGAGCGTTCTACCGCACGGACCGAGCCACCATCTATGAGCGTCCAGACGAGCCGGTGCCGATCTATATTGCGGCGTCGGGCCCTGCCGCAGCGCGCCTGGCGGGGCGCCTCGCTGACGGCTTCATTTGCACAAGTGGCAAGCCGCAGGAGTTGTACCGCGAAACGTTGCTCCCCGCACTCGCTGAGGGTGCGACCAAGGCTGGGCGCGAGGTCAGTCAACTCGACTTGATGATCGAGATGAAGGTTTCGTTTGAGCCGGACCTGCAGCAGGCGCGCGACAACACGCGGCACTGGGCCGCCCTGGCGCTGAGCGCCGAGGAGAAGATGGGCGTCGATGACCCTCTTGAGATGGAGCGGTTGTCCGACGCACTCACCGCCGAGCGTGCGGCGACGCGTTGGATTGTGTCGTCGGATCCCGACGCTCATGTGGAGGCCATCTCGCAATATATCAAGCTTGGCTTTCGCCATCTTGTGTTCCATGCGCCAGGCCCGGATCAGGAGGGCTTTCTCCGCACCTACGCGGACGTGATCCTGCCTCGCCTGCGCGCCCTCCATCCCTGACCAGTGTGTGTGAGACGAGGAACACAATGGCCTGGCCTGATGGCTGTTGTGGCGTCCGCTCTCCTCTTCGGAACGCTCGCGGTGTATGGCACGTACGCCCAGAGGGAGCGCTTGACCATCGTCACCCTGCTGAGCCTGCGTTTTCTGATTGCCGCCGTCGTCCTGTGGGCGGTGGTGGTCGTCCGCGGTCAACTGCGCTGGCCCGGCGTCCGTCGCGTTGCACAGCTGGGAACGCTCGGCTTGCTATTCGTCGGCCAATCCGCGTGCTACTTCCTCAGCTTGCGCAGCGTGCCGGCCGCGGTCACCTCGATCCTGCTGTACGTATATCCAATCGTCGTAGTCCTGCTCGGATGGTTGCTGTTTCGCGAGAGGCTATCGCTCCGCAGCGCGGGAGCGCTGCTCGTCGCGACCTTTGGAGTGGTGCTAGTGGTCGGGGTGACGCCATCGGGCCGGCTCGACGTTGGTGGTGTCGCCTGGGGGATCGGGGCCGGCCTTCTCTATGCGATGTACATTGTGGTCGGCAAGCGTGTTCTGAACGACGTCACCCCGCTCCTGAGCATGGCGGCGGTGTTGACCACGGCGGCGGCAACGCTTCTGGCCTATGGCGCAATCACTGGCTCGATCCGCAGCTTCGTCGCCGCCGGTTGGTTGACGGTCTTCGGTGCCGCTCTACTGCCAACGGTGCTTGGAGCAACCCTGTTCCTGTTCGGCTTGTCGAGGATCGGGCCGACGCGCGCATCGATCCTGAGCACCTTGGAACCGGTGGCCACCGGAGTGCTGGCGTCCATGCTCCTCGCTGAGCGGATCTCCGCGACGCGGGCGGTTGGTGGTGGGTGCGTTCTCGTGGCAGCAGCGCTGGTCGCGACTGGCACGGAGGTCCGGCGGGACGCCTCTCTCCGCGTGGCGCACTGATGCGCCTCGCCGGTTCTCGCGTGCTCGTCACCGGCGCCTCTAGCGGCATCGGCGAAGCCACTGCTAGAGCGCTCGCGCTGCGCGGCGCCAGCATCTGCATTGTCGCGCGGCGCAAAGACCGGCTGCGCCGCCTCGCGGACGAGATCCGAGCCATCGGGGTCGCCGTCTCGGAGCGACCGTTGGATCTCACAGGGGAGGGCGCGGCCGAGGAGGCCGTGCGCGGCTGCGTGAACGACTTGGGTGGCCTGGACATTCTTGTCAACAATGCTGGCCGGGGTGCTTATCTTCCACTCGTCGAAGTCACACCAACGGCCGCCCGCGCGATGTTCGAGCTGAACGTGATTGCCCCGCTCCAGCTCATCCGCGCCGTGGTACCGCACATGCGCGGCCGGGGAGGGGGTCTTATCGTCAACATCGGTTCGAATGCGGCTCGCATGGGCCGACCCAATGTCGGCCTGTACGCCGCCACCAAGTCGGCCGTCGAGACGATGAGCATCGCGGTACGCGAGGAGCTCGCCAATCTCGGAATCCGCGTGATTCTCGTGAGTCCGGGCCGTACCACGTCGGAGTTTGGTGAGATGGCACTGCGCGGTGACTCCCTCGAGCCGCCGGCCAAAGGTGGCCTCAGCCCCACCGGCAGTACCCCGGTGAGCGCAGATTACGTCGCTGGGAGGATCGTCCGCGCCATAGAGCTGGAGTCGGCGTGGACCGCGGCGCCGCTGCGTCATGAGGCCCGGCGAGCCGAGCCCGTGCCGTGGGACGGCATTGAGTCGTAGGTGGACTCTCACCGCCGACTTGTTGACACTTCGACTGGTTGCGCAGCATGTGTTGAATCGTGCGATGTGAGGGGATTCCGGAGGCGCGCGCACGGAGCTGCGCGCGCCAACCAAGCAGGCAGAATGAACGCACGCTGGAGAGAGCCGCCGTGAAACGCGCATGTCGCACCACGTAATACGTCATCGGCATGTCCGATAAGACGCTGTGGCGACTGAGACAACGCCTCGCATTGGCTTCATTGCAGTGCGCTGCATGGGCGCAGGTAGACCGAAGCTTTGGCTCACCAAGGATACCATCGAACGCCGTTTAGGCCTCTAACACATTGAAAGGAGATCGATAAGTGATGTCGCCGGTTAGAAATGACGAACCCTGGCACACCGAGCAGTGGTTCACGAGCCCATGGAATCATGATCCCGAGGTCGCTGCCTCCTTCGCGTTCCCAGAGACGATCACAGTCCATGATGTGACCTTGCGTGACGGCGAACAGCAGGCCGGGGTCGAGTTCACTGCTGACGACAAGGTGCGCATCGCGGAGGCCCTGGCGACGGCGGGGGTTCACCGCATTGAGGCGGGACTCCCCGCAGTCTCGGCTGCGGACGCCGAAGCCGTTCGCCGTATCGCAGCCGCCGGCCTGCCGGCCACTATCTATGCGTTCTCACGCTGCATGGTCGCGGACGTTCAAATCGCTGTCGACTGTGGTGTTCGGGGGGTGGTCATGGAGATCCCTTCGAGCCGGCATCTGATCGAGCTCGGCTACCGCTGGACGGTCGAGCGCGCGATTGAACTCTCCATCGAGGCGACCAAGTTCGCGCACGACAACGGCCTGCTCGTATCATTCTTTCCCATCGACGCCACGCGCGCATCGGTGCAGGAGTACCTCAGCCTTGTCGAGACGGTGGCCCGAGATGGCCACATCGACTCGCTCGGTCTCGTGGATACCTTCGGGGTGTTGACGCCTCACGCCGTGGAGCGGTTCGTCCGATTGAGTCGCGAGCGATTGCAGGTACCCCTGGAAACGCATTTCCACATGGACTACGGCATGGGGGTCGCCAACAGCATCATCGCCGCCGCCGCGGGGGCGTCCTGCCTCCAGGTTACGGTCAGCGGCCTCGGCGAGCGCGCCGGTAACACACCACTTGAGGAGACGGTGCTTGCGCTCCTGACGCTGTACGGACAGGATCTTGGGATCCACACCCAGGCACTCACACCTCTTGCTCGCCTCGTTGCCGAGATATCGGGGGTTCAGCAGCCCTCGAATCGTGCGGTTACCGGAAGCCGACTCTTCGAGGTCGAGTCGGGCATCATCGCCACGTGGGTGCGAAACGTCCGCGCGGTTGATCGCACCGAGTCATTGCCCTATCTTCCGGAGCTCGTGGGCCAGGTCGGACCGCGCATTGTGCTGGGCAAGGGAAGCGGTATCGACAACGTGTTTGAAGGACTCGAGCGTATCGGAGTGAGCGCGACGCCGGAGGAGGCACTTGAGATCCTTCAGCAGGTCAAGGCACTCTCACTGGAGCGTAAGGCTCTCCTGGACGACGACGATCTGAAGAGAATCGCCGATTCCGTCGTGGCGAGCACTGTGTGAGTCGTGGAGCGGAGTCGGGCTCAAACTCGCTCCAGGTAACCATCATCGCGGGCGCGCTCAGTTCTCGTAGCGGACGCTTCCGATGAGTTGCCGTCGGTAGCGCTGATGGTAGGTCGGGTGCCGCGCCGCAACGAGTTCTGCGGTTTCACGCGACGTGAGGCCAGGCTCCTTGCCGGGTCGCTGGCGTGTCTTCGCCGTCTTGCTGAGCGCCGTCAATGTCGATGCCCAAATTCCATGGGTCAACGATGTGATTCATCAATTGTTTCCGATCGTCGTGATGGCCGACTGGCTCCTCAACCCACCCCAGCGCCGCCTCACACTGAGGCAGGGACTGCTCCGGCTGAGCTTTCCGGCCGCGTGGCTCACGCACGAGATGATCCGGGAAGCCTTTTCCGGGCAGTACCACTGCCCGTTGCTGAATCCCATCAAGGGCGGGTACGGCACCGTCCTCCTCTACCTCGTCGCGATCTCCATGTTCGCGTTCATCGTGTGCGCAGTTGTCGTGTGGCTTGCAAATGCCCGGAGAGCCTCGGAGGCTGCGCGCGAGACTAGCCGCACCCCAGCGTGCAATTCCCGCGACCCCCGCGGGTGCGAACGTCATGGGTCACTCCCCAGCCTCGCCGGGCGCATGGGGATCAGCCACGACCGGAGCCCGGTCCTACGCTGTGCGTCATCGAGGTGTACCGGAGCAGGCGTTCGGAGTAGTCGCGGGTCCCAAGCCCAAACTCTGAGGCATCGCGTCGGAACCACTCCCCAACCAGGGAGTTTGGCGAGTGAGGACCTTCGACCCTGGCGCAGCCCTGCCTCCAGGAGCAGGATACGCTCGAGCCAGCAGAAGGCTTGAAACAATCCGCGTGGGAGGCCACGCAATGACTGTTGCAACGCGTGTGCGAAAGCGAGTTGTCGCCGCGATCGATGGCGCGGACTTATCGGCTCGCGTACTCGCTTCGGCCGCGGCGGCCGCGCCGATGTTCGATGCGAGCGTCGAGGCCGTGCACGTGTTCGAGACCGCTCGTGCGGCGGCGCGTGCCCGACGCTTGGCTGCGGCCGCCGGTGTCACGCTGGACGTGATCACCGGACCCGTACTGGCGAGGTTGACAGCGCATGTCATGTCCCGCGATGTCGCCGTGGTTGTGGTCGGTGCATCGACCGGGCCCGGCCCGGATCAGCCGCTGGGGCGGCACGCTTTGGCCCTCATCGCGGCCGCCCAGCGGCCGATGATCGTCGTACCAGTCGATGCGGTGGTTCCTGTCGTGCTGCACCGCATGCTCGTTCCCCTCGACGCCTCGCCCATGACGCGGGACGCGCTGCACGATGCGGTTGAGCTGGCCCGGGCCGCGGACGTCGAACTCATCACGCTGCACGTGCACTCGTATCATGCTCTCCCAATGTTCACTGATCAGCCGCAGCACGAGGTGCCGGCATGGTCGGATGAGTTTTTGCGCAGGTACTGGCCCGGACCGACGCCATTCCCGACGTTGCAGCATCGAGTGGGTGTACCCGCCGACGAGATCATCAGGATGGTCGAGGAAACTGGAGCGGATCTGCTGGTGCTGGCCTGGAGTCAAAACCTGTCGCCGGGACGCTCGCGAGTCGTAGGGCGAGCCCTGCGCGAGTCAAGAACCCCCGTTCTGCTCCTGCCTTCCCGGCGCCGGCCCGCGGCCGTCGATGACGTGGAACTCTCCGGGCTCGCCCAGCCCGAGGTCGCCGCAGCCGGCGTCGAGGTTGGGTTGGCCAAGCGGTAGCACACGCGAGCGGGGTCAGTCAAAAGGTGGAGACGCAGCAAGCCATCTCCGGTCATCGACGCGTCGCGCAACCGCCGGCCGGCCTGGCGACGCTCTCATCTCGAGGCCCATCGGCAGGTGCACCATTGTCGGCGCGCCGGCTTCGACCTCGAGCCGGTCGCGAAGGACGGTGATCGTCAATGGGTTGCCGCGGACCCGTAGCGGCAGCCTGAATGTTGACCAGTGCGCAGGCACATGCGGGTCCAGGGCGACGCCGTCGGCAGTCAATCTCAGGCCTGCGAAACCGAAGGCGAGCGCCTGCCACAGGCTCCCCATTGCGGCGAGATGCAGTCCACCGGCGGTCGTGCCGGTGACGTCATCGAGATCCAGGCGACTGACAAGCCGCAAGAGTTCCACGGCCTCATTGGGGCGACCCAGACGCGCCAGCAGTCCGGCATGAATTCCGGGCGACAGAGAGCTGCCGTGGGCGGTCCGCGGTTCGTAGTACGCGAAGTTGGCTGCGAGAGAGTCGGGCGCGACCTCATCCGGGACCATGTGGTGCAGCATCAGGACGTCAGCCTGCTTGACGATCTGCGATCGGTTCACAACCTCGTGGCCGACCAGCAGATCTGCCGCTACGGGGCGGTGGGGGACAGCCTGCGCCAAATCGAACGGCGCGAGGGCATAGAAACCGGCGAACTGCTCGTAGAGCTGCGTGGCCGGGTCGTACCCGTCGACCATGTTCGCGACAAGTGAGCGCCAGCTATCAAGTTCGAGATCGTCGACGTGTACGTGACCTTGGTCGTGCAACTGCAGCGCGCGGCGGAGATTCCAGCGCGCCATCACGTTGGTGAAGGCGTTATCGTCGACGATCTCGTGGTACTCATCAGGCCCGATGACGGCATCGATGTGGACCCGTCCGGTGTCGTCGCGCCGACAGCGTGAGGCCCAGTATCGCGCTGTCTCGACGAGGAGCTCGCCGCCCGGACCGGCTATGAATTCGGTGTCTCCGGTCCAGTCAGCGTAGAGGCAGGCGGCCCAGGCGACGTCAGCGACTATGTGCTCCTCGTATGTGCCGGTGTGAATGATCACCTCGCGCCCCGTTTGGTCGCGCATCCTCGCCGGAGTCACGTCCTCTCCAGTGGCGGCGGACTCCCATGGGAATCGCGCCCCAGCTTTCCCGAAGGCTGCCGCTCGGGCACGTGCCGCGGGTAGGCGCCTGATTCGGTATTCGAGCATGGCGCGGGCGGCAGGGGGATGGGTGAGCGCAAGAAACGGAAGAACGAAGACATCGGCATCCCAGAAGACGTGACCGCGGTACGCCTCCCCGGTCAAACCCCGGGCGCCCACGAACGCCTCTGCATCATCAGGTGCCTGACTCATCAGATGGAAGAGCGCGAAGCGGACGGCGCGCTGCAGTTCGTCGTCGCCGCTGATGACGACATCCGCCCGATCCCACCGCGCCGCCCAAGCACCGCGGTGCTCACGCACCAACGCATCGACATCATCTGCCTCATGGGGCGAAGAATCCTCTCCCTGGTCGTCGCGTCGGTAGCGCGCCACAAGATCGACGCGCGGTCCTGCCGGTGAGGCGTAAATCTGGGTCGTTGCCGACACCGTTACTGACCTGCCCTTGTCGCCGACCTGCTGGTGGTTGATGCCGTCGAGACTCCGGGCGCGATCGCTCTCTACCGCCGGACGCCGATACGGGACGACGGCCGGGTGCTCGAGGGGGTCGACCCCCTCGACAGCCAGCGCGACCACGCCGCGGCGATGGATGGCAGCCAGACCCACCGCTCTGACGCGTTTCTTCGCGGCGGCCACGTCTTGCCAGAGAATCCCTGACCGCAGATCGAGCACTCGCCGCACCTCAGCGTCGCGCGGCAGCATCGCCGAGGTCTCCTGCCAGATCGGACAGGGGAGGAGATGAGATTCATCACGCTCCCCCTCGAAGGCTCCAGCGACGAACACAGTCGGTGTCACCGTGGGATGTCGCAAGCAGGGAGCCCCACCGCTGCCGACCGTTCCCGAGGCGAGGGTTAGGAGCACCTGATGCACGCGCTCCAGCTCGTGGTCAGCGCCTGTCACGGTGATAGACCAGAGGGGATCGACGTCGATCCTGGGCAGCTCGCGCCTCTCATGGCGGACTGTTTGATCCTCAAGAAAGGTGAGAAACGCGGCAGGGCCGCCGCCGATGTGAGCCACGTCAGGCGGGACACCCTCGGGTTCCACACCGACGGATAGGGCAGTTGCACGCTGCGCTTCCGGGACAATCATGTAGTGATCGCTCCCGCGTGCTCCGCCAAGCGGTCCCATTTCGTCACCAGCGATGACCACGAGCGCCGGTCCGATGCCACATCTCCACCACGTCTCCATTAGCCAGTGGAGTGACTCGGACTTGTCGGTAACGCCGATCTCCACGAATTTGCCGTCGGTTGTGACGCGCGGATCCTCGAGGCCGGCCGCATGCGCTTCGCGGGTGGCCAGTTCGACCACCGCTGCAAGAGATGCGATGCCCCGCGCACGGAGTCGCTCACCGACTGCATCGACGAGTTCGGCGATCCGTGCCTTGGGTGGCTCCTCCCAGCCGGGCATGGAGATCATGTCCAGCTTGCGGCGGTTGAAGCGACGCGTGATCGGTGGCAGGGTCAGGCCTCGCGCCGATAATGCAGCGGCGCATCGCTGGGCCCCCAGGTCGAGCGCCGCCTCCTCGTCGGCGGACGCCTCTCGCCGGTGTATGAGATGGACTCCATCCGAATCGGCCTGATAGATCTCGGATCCACGGTTCACGCAGAGGTACAGGTTTCCAGGGCCCGTCGGTCGGGCTTGCAGTTGGCCATCGATATTCTCGACATGGGTGCCGCTGATGACCCCAACGTGCACCCCGAGGCTGGTGAGCCGCTCGATCTGCACGCGAATCGATGAAGCGTCGACACGGCGATCGAAGACTGCGGTGCCATCCCAGTCGAAAGCGATGGCCTCGAAGCGCCGTTTCAACGGTTCAGGCCACACCTCGAGGTGAGCGGCGTGCACTGGGAGGTTCCTGCTGCTGGTCACAGCATCATCCTGAGGCGCAGCGAGCCCGTTTGGGGCGATTTCAGCTGGGTCGGGCGGCAATGGTCCGGTTGAACGACCTGCACCGTTAGGGCAACGCCGAGGACCATTGTCACAGTGATTCTCATACGAAAGCCTCTGGCGAGAAGGGATAGGTGGTCGCAGCGTTTGAGGTTGGGAACCCATGGATACCAGCCACCGGCCATTGCACATCGCGCTCATCGCTCCGCCCTGGTATCCGATGCCGCCACGTGGCTACGGCGGCGTGGAGCTAGTCGTGACCCTGCTGGCCCGGGAGATGCGCCGATTAGGGCATCGGGTGAGCCTGTTCGGTGCGGAGGGATCCGAGGGCGGCACCATCATGTGCGCCCCCGAAGGGCTGGATGCCCACCTCGGCCAAGCGACGCAGGTGCTGCACGAGATGACCTATCTCGCCCGGATCGAGCGCATGTTGCACCTGCTTGGGCCGTTCGAGGTTATCAGCGACCACGCGGGCTTCGGCGCTGCGCTCATGACCAGCCTATTGGGCACAACTGCCCCGGTGCTGCATACGGTTCACGGTCCGATCGGAGTGAGTGAGCTCGAGTTCTACGATTCGCTGCCCGCCAACGGGACTCTCATCGCCATCAGCGGCAGTCAGCGCCGCCAGGCACCGGGTCTCGCATGGGCCGGAGTGGTGCACAATGCTGTCGACGTTAACGAGCTTTGCGTGGCTCCGGCTGATCGCGATCCGCGGTACCTCCTGTGCCTAGCGCGCATCTGTGAGGAGAAGGGTCAGGACGTCGCCATCGAAGTGGCTCGACGTTGCGGTCTTCACCTCATCCTCGCGGGTAAGATTGAGCAGACGCCTGCTTCGCGCGCGTTTTTCCGTCACCGGGTTGAACCGTTCATCGATGGTGCGCATGTTCAGTACCTCCCCAATGTCACCGGAGCCGTGAAAGCGCGCTTGATCGCCGGCGCCACGGCGATGCTCGCGCCGATTAGTTGGCCGGAGCCATTCGGCCTGTCCATTGTTGAGGCGATGGTCAGCGGCACGCCGGCAGTGTCTTTCCGGCAGGGCTCTGCACCGGAGTTGATCGAGCCTGGGATCACCGGATTCGTTGTGGATGACATCCGAGAGATGGTTGATGCCGTAGGGGAGTCGTACGAGGTTGACCCCTTCGACTGCGCTCGCGTCGCGCGCGAGCGATTCAGCCCGCGAGTGATGGCAGGATCGTATCTGCGCTTGTATACATGTGCTCTGGCGGGCGCTCCGGCCAGACCGACCACGATTGAAGCACTCAAGCGCCTGAGTGCCTAGGAGCGGGTTCGGGAACTGCACAGCTGTGCTCTACTTCCGGTGGGTCGACGGAGATGACGTACCAGCAGGGCAAGCGATTCCGGGTCACCCGCGAGCGCATTCGTCAGATCGAGAGCAGGGCGCTGCGTCAGCTGCGCCAACCATCGCGCAGCAGGAGATTCATCGACTTCCTCGAGTCGCCGGCGTGGCGTTGTCGGGTGAGAGCCCGGTGTCGCACCCCAGCGTGCAATCAGCGCAGCAGAGCTATGGAGTGCTCCAGCGCGTCGATGGCGCTGAACTTGTTGCGTCTTTGAGCACAAGCTACTAGCTCGCCTCGACGACGAGGCGGATGCCAGTCCGCTCCTCACCGTCGATCGAGATGTTGATAAACGAAGGGATGCATACGAGATCGAGACTGCCCGGCG
>Ga0307372_10003802_pt1 | contig 23826 bp, 27 predicted proteins | sample OX1MG_FD_202533 | JGI IMG/M metagenome (GOLD analysis project Ga0307372, IMG submission 202533) | Soil microbial communities from Risofladan, Vaasa, Finland - OX-1 | ecosystem: Environmental > Terrestrial > Soil > Coastal area > Acid sulfate soil | place: Finland: Risofladan, Vaasa | collected...
CCGGAGAACGTCCGCATCGAATACGTCGAGCACAAGCCGACCTTTTCACTCACCTAGGAAGGTCTGGCGGAATGGCGCGACACAGCCACTCTTTCGCCAGACCCTCCTGATGCTGATTGCCGGATCCGGCATGGCCGGGCTCGTCGCCGCCGTGCGCGCCCGCGAGCTCGGGCTCGAGCCGGTGGTGATCGAGAAGGGGTCGCGCGTGGGCGGGTCGATGCTGCTCTCCAGCTGCGTCGTCTGGAGGCATCTCGAGTGGGAGGACTTCCGCGCCGACTGCCCCGGCGGCGACGAGGCGCTGCAGCGGCTCGTGTGGGAGCGACTCGACGATGCGCTCGCGTGGCTCGTCTCGCTTGGCGCCGAGCCCGTCTGGGATGACACGGAGAACCCGCGGACGACCGGGAAGCGCTTCGACGCCCATGCGCTCACCGACCTGCTCGCAGCGCGCGTCGACGTGCGGCTCCAGACTTCGCTGCCGGCCGATGCCGAGCCGCCGGTCGTGCTCGCCACAGGTGGCTTCGGCCGCCGCCTGGCCGAGGAGCGCGGTCTCCTCCTGCGTGCCAATCCGTGGAGTGCAGGCGATGCGCTCGACTGGAGCCTCGCCCGCGGCGCGTCGATCACGACGGGCATGGGGGAGTTCTACGGCCGCGCGATGCCGGCGCGCCCGGCGCGCATCCGCGAGGAGGACTTCGTCCCGCTCGCGCAGCTGTATGGAAGCGAAGCGCGCGTTCTCACCGACGACGGCCGCGACATCACGCCGCGCAAAGTGGCGTGGCACGAGAACGACCTTGCGCAGCTCATCGGCCCTAGCGCGTGGTACGTCGTCGAGCGCACGAACGAGCGCATCGAGGCGGCGCGCGCTGTCGGTGGAACGGTGGTCGTGCGCGACGATGGGCGGCTAGCCGTGCATGTGGCCGCGGGCGTGACGCACACGATCGGCGGGTTGCTCGTCGACGACCATGCGCGCGTCGTCGGGCTCGACGGTGTCTGGGCGGCCGGCGTCGACGCCGGCGGCATCGCAACCGGCGGCTACTCGAGCGGGCTCGCGCAGGCGCTCGTGCTCGGCCTGGCGGCAGCGGAAGACGCGGTCTAGGCCTGCGCGAGGTACGCGCACGCGCGCCGGTCGCCCGGGAGGGGCGAGACCGCGACTTTCGTCACGCGTAGGACGCGGCCGTCCTGCTCGATCTCGGCGCCGACCTCCGGGACGTCACCGGGCTCTTCCTGCAGCTCGTAGCCGGACGTCTTCCAGACGAAGAGGAGGTGGCCTTCCGCCATGGCGGCGCGGATCCTACTCGCCACGCGGGTACGTCGGAAGGACGAGCCGCATCGTCGTCCCCACGCCGCCGCTATCGACGTGCATCGCGGCGCCGAGTGTCCGCGCCCGCTCCCGCAGCACCTCGAGCGACCGTTGCCGTCGCTCTCCGGGGGCGTCGTCGGAGATCTCGATCTCGAGCCCGCCTTCGTCCTTCGCGGGCCGCACCTGCACGGAGAATACGGACGGCGGTCCGCGGCGAATCGCACCCTCGAGCGCCTCGCGCACGATCGCGTACAACGCCGCCTGCGTGCGCTCGCTGAGCGCCTCGGCGGCGGCCGCGTCGATCTCCACGGCGATGCCGTGCGCCACGCCGCGGTCGTCGCCGAGCGCCGAGAGCGCCACACCGAGACCGTGGTCGCGCAGGACGACCGGCTCGAGGTTGAACGAGAGGTTGCGGAGCTCGCCGATCGTCGTCCGCGTCCGGGCGAGCGCTCGCTCGAGCACCTCGCCGGCCTGCTCCATCTCGCCGCGCTGAAGGAAGTTGAGCGTCGCGTCGAGCATCAAGGCGACACCGGCGAGCGACTGCACGGGCCCGTCGTGGAGGAAGAGCGCGATGCGGCGTCGCTCGTCCTGCTCGACTGCGAGGATCTCCTCGGTCGGATCGCGCCGCGCGGGCTCGTCCTTGTCCAAGGTCAGTCGATGATCGCTTCTCGCAGCGCGATCGCGACCGCGTGCGTGCGCGTGTCCGCCTCGAGCTTGGCGAGGATGTGCCGCACGTGGCTCTTCACGGTCTCCTGGCTGATGAAGAGCTTCGTCGCCACATCGGCGTTCGACATGCCGTCGGCGAGGAGCTGGAGGATCTCGCGCTCCCGCGTCGTCAGCATCTCCTCCTTGTCTTTGCCGGAGAGGAACGCGGGCATGAGCGCCGGGTCGACGTAGCCCTCGCCGTCGGCGACCTTCTCGATCGCGCGGACGAGCGTCTCGTGCGGCGCCTCCTTGAGGATGTAGCCCTTCGCGCCGGAGTCGAGGCCGCGGCTGAGCAGGCTGCGCTCGCTGTACGCGGTGAAGATCAGGACCGCGACGTTGGGATCCTGCTCGGTGAGGAGCTTCGTCGCCTCCAGGCCGTCCATGCCCGGCATGCGCACGTCCATGATCACGACGTTTGGGCGCCTGCGCTCGGCCAGGGCGACGGCGCTCTCGCCGTCCGCCGCCTCGCCGATCACGCGGACGTGTGGCGCACGCGACAACGACAGGCGCAGGCCTTCGCGCACCACTTCGTGGTCGTCGACGATCAGGACGGTGATCTCAGAGGAGGCCAAGGCGGGAAGACGATTGTATGCCTGCGTTCCGACGGCGAGGTACAAATCGGGCTTCGTGGCCGGAAACCCGCCTTGAACGTGCTGCTCCTCGTCGTCGGCGACGCCTCGCCGGAGACGATTCGGCAGTCGCTCGCAGGCGGTCCGTGGCGCGTGCTCGTCGTCGCGCCGACCGTCGTCGGCCCGCTCGACTGGCTCTCGAACGCGGAGGAGGGCGCACGGCTGCGAGCCGAGGTCCGCGGCCTCGAAGCGGAGCGCGCGCTCGAGGGCCTCGTGCCCGTGACGAGCGTGGCCGGCGACGTCGACCCGGTGCAGGCGGTTGCCGACGCATTGGCCGAGTTCCCCGCGACCGAGATCCTCGTCGCGGGCGCGTCGGCCGACCTCGACCTCGAGCGCGCACTCGCCGTGTTCCATCTGCCGGTCCGGAGGCTCGGGCCGCCACCACGCGCACGTGCGCGCGTCAACCTCCGCATCCGGAAGCTCGCCGGCGGCCGCGATCCAGGTGCGCTCGTCGCGCTCATCCTCGGAATGAACGTGGCGCTGATGATTGCCGCGATCGTGCTCTCGCTCTTCGCGCTGTTCGTGCTCTGGCTCGTCGGCGCGTACTGAGCTACACAGCGAGGCTGAGCTGCTCGGGATCGTCCGGCGGTTCGAGGCGCACGCGCCGCCGGTCGCGCACGCCGTGCGACCGCGCAAGCTCGCGCACCTGCTCTCGCACCGGGTTCGTTTTCTCCGCCGGGAGGTACGCCCGCCGCGCGTACAGCTGCTCGTACCTCGGCAGCAGCTCCGGCCAGTCGCGCTCGAGCGCGCCGAGGAAGTGCTCCTTCGTCCCGGGCTTGAGATACAGGAGGTTCGCCCACACGCCGGTCGCACCGGCGGCGCGCGCTGCGCGCACGACGTCGGCGAGCAGCTCCGGCTTGTCGCTCAGGCCGGGGAGGATGGGTGCCATGCCGACGCCGGTCTTGATCCCGGCGTCCACGAGCTGCCGGAGCGCGCGCAGCCGCTGGTGCGGCGGCGCGGTGCCGGGCTCGGTTCGCCGCCAGATGTCGACGTCGAGCGTCGGGATGGAGAACGTCACGCTCACCTCGGCCCGCCGCGCCGACTCGGTGAGCATGTCGAGGTCGCGCACGATCATCGGGCCGCGCGTGATGATCCCGAACGGGTTCGCCGCTGCGGACAGCACCTCCAGGCATGCGCGTGTCAGTCGGTAGCGGCCCTCCGCCGGCTGGTACGGGTCGGTGGCCGCACCGATGGCGATCCCCTCGCGCTGCCACGACGGCCGCGCGAGCTCGCGGCGCAGCACCTCGGCCACGTTCGTCTTGACGCGAATGCTCGCGCCGTAGCGCTCGTCCGCGGGCCGGTCGGCACGCAGCTCGAATGCACGGACGTAACAGAACGTGCACTGGTGCGCGCAGCCCATGTACGGGTTGAGCGACCACCCGAACGGCATGCCCTGGACTCGATTCAGCGCGGAGCGACAGGGCTCTTCGCGATACTCGACTCGCATCCCCATGGGCAAGCTTATCGAACATACGTTCGCTATGCCAACGGAGGTCGAGCCGGGCATCCTCCGGGTGACGCTGCCGCTGCCGAGCGGACCGCGCCATGTGCACTGCTTTCTGCTGCGCGGCGAGGACGGCTGGACGCTCGTCGACACCGGCCTCGGGCTGGCGGAGCCGTCATGGGAGGACATCCTCGCCCAGGTGGACGGGCCGGTGACGCGGATCTTCATCACGCACATGCATCCCGACCACGTCGGTGGCGCGGAGGCTGCCGTGCGGGCGACCGGCGCCGAGGTGCTGCAGGGCAGGCTCGACTACTCCCAGTGCGAGCGCGTGTGGGGCTCGACTGACTGGCCGGAGCGGATCGCGGACTGGTTCGTCCTCCACGGCGTGCCGGCCGCGGTGGCGCAGGAGCTGATCGCGTCCGGGCACGTGTTCGCGGACTTCGTCCGCTTCGCGTGGAACCCGACGCTCGTCGAGCCGGGCGACGAGCTCGATGGCTGGCGCATCGTCGCCACGCCCGGGCACGCCGACGGGCATCTCTCCCTGCTCCGGGACGGCGTGCTCGTCGCCGGCGACACGCTGCTCGCGCCGATCACGCCTGCAATCGGGCTCTATCCCGAGAGCCGCCCCGATCCGCTCGGGGACTACACCGAGACGCTGGCCGCGATCGCGGAGCTCGACCCGCGCGTCTCCTACGGCGGCCACGGCGAGACCATCCACGAGCCGGCAGCGCGCGCCCACGAGATCGTTGTGCACCACGACGACCGGCTCGACCGGACCGAAGCCGCCCTCGTCGCGGAGCCACGCACCGGCTACGACGTGTCGCACGATCTGTTCGGCATGACGCTCCCGCCCATCCAGCGGCGTTTCGCCGTCGCCGAGGCGCTGTCGCACCTCGAGCGGCTCGTCGTGCTCGGGCGCGCGCGCCGCGACGGGAACGGGGACGGCCGGACCGTTACCTATACTGCCGCCTAGCTGGTGGACGAGAAACCTCCGAGTACCAGCGCCGCGCCGTGAACGTGTTCCTCGAACTTCTCGGCGTCGCGGCGCTCATCCTGCTGAACGCCTTCTTCGTCGCCGCCGAGTACGGGCTGGTGACGGCGCGGCGAACGCGGATCATCGAGCTGCAGCACCAGGGCAACCGCCGCGCGCGGGACGTGCTCCGGATCACGGGCGATCCGCCGCGCTTCATCGCGGCGATGCAGCTCGGCGTCACGCTCACCTCCCTGGCCATCGGCGCCCTGGGCGAGTCCGTGCTGACGCGCGAGTTCAAGACCTGGCTTGCGACCGTGCTCGCGATCGCACTCGCCTACCTCATCCTGACGTTCTTCCACGTCGTCGTCGGCGAGCTCGTTCCGAAGGGCGTCGCGCTGCGCCACTCGGAGGGGACCGCCCTGTGGGTCTCCGCGCCCGTGCGTGCGTTCTTCACCGTCGCGCAACCGTTGATCTGGGTGCTGCAGGGCTCGACGGAGGTCGTGCTGCGCGTCTTCGGCGTCGAACAGGTCGGCGCCGAGCGCGACGTGCTCTCGGAGGCCGAGCTGCGCATGCTCGTGTCACGGTCGACGCGTGAGGGCGAGATCGAAGTCGACGAGCAGCAGATGATCGACAAGGTCTTCATCTTCGGCGACAAGGACGCAGCCGACGTGATGGTCGCGAAGCCTGACGTGACGGCCATCTCCATCGAGATGCCGGCCGAGAAGGCGCTGGAGACGGTGCTCGATCATCCGTACACGCGCTACCCCGTCTACCGAGAGACGATCGACGACGTCATCGGAGTGCTGCACGTCCGCGACCTCTTCTCCGCCATCCACGACCGCGGGCTGGCCGACGTCCAGCTGGAGGATCTCCTCCGGCCGCCGTACGTCGTGCCGGAGACGAAGGACCTCGCGTCGCTCCTCCAGGACTTCCGCCGGACGAACAACCACTTCGCGATCGTCGTGGACGAGTACGGCGCACTCGCCGGCATCTGCACGCTCGAGGACCTGATCGAAGAGATCGTCGGCGAGATCGAGGACGAGTTCGACGTCCCCGAGCAGACGATCGTCCAGGTGGACGACGACACGTGGCGGCTCGACGGGCGCTTCCCGATCGACGAGTTCAACGAGCGGTTTGGCACCGAGCTGCCCGAGGAGGACTTTCACACCGTCGCCGGCTTCGTGTTCGGCCAGCTCGGGCGGGCACCCGAGCCGGGGGACGACGTCGCCTACGACGGGCTCCGCTTCGACGTGCTCGAGGTGGACGGGAACCGGATCGAGCAGATCGCCGTCACCTTCGTCGAGCGGCCACAGCCGCGGCGCACGGACGAAGGGGTCGACTACTCGGACGACGACATCGAGTAATCGCTCGTCACGAGCTAGGGCGCGAGCTCCAACGGCTCGATCTCGCCGCCTGTGATCGTCCAGGCGGCGAGATCGTCCGTGCGCACCGCGTAGATCAGGTACGGCAGACCCTCCCACTGCCCGATGTTCTCGACGTCGGTCCGCGACGGCCGCGGCGGGGAGGAGAGGTGCGAGTGCACGACCGCCTGGGCGAGCTCGATCTCCGACCAGCGCACGGGATCGAGGTACAGCTCGAACCGGTACGGCGACGACGCTTTGTTCACGGCGGGCACGTACTCGACCCCGCGATCGCCGTCGAGGAGCAGCAGGCCGCACGATTCGTTCGGCGCCTCGGCTCGAGCGTGGGCCGCGATCGCCTCGCGGATCGCCGCCGGCACTACCACCAGAGCGTGCGTTCCATCGAGCTGCCGACGTCGCCCGAGTCCCAGAAGTCCGCGCTCAGGTACTTCCAGCCGCCGTCGGCGAGCACGCAGACGACGACCGCCCCCTCGTCGAGCTCCTCGGCGAGCTTGCGCGCGACGTGCACGACCGCGCCGCCGGAGACTCCCGCGAAGATCCCCTCGCGGTCGAGCAGCGCGCGGACCGCGACGACCGACTCCTCGTTCGACACGAGCACCTTCCGGTCGAGCTTCGACACGTCGAGGATCGGGGGCACGTAGCCGTCCTCGAGCGAGCGCAGGCCCATGACCGCGTCTCCCGGAAGCGGCTCGGCGGCCGCGACGACGATGTCGGGGAAGCTCTCGCGCAGCCGTTCGCCTGCACCCATCAACGTGCCGCCCGTGCCGAGGCCTGCGACGAGCACGTCGACGCGGTCGAGCGCTTCGGCGATCTCGGCGCCCGTGCCCTCGTAGTGCGCGCGCGGGTTGGCCGGATTCGCGTACTGGAACGGCATGAAGAAGCGTGGGTCGCGCTCCGCCATCTCGAGCGCAAGCCGCACGGCCCCGTTCGATCCCTCGGCGCCCGGCGAGTCGACGATGGTCGCGCCGTAGAGGCGCAGCAGCCGGCGCCGCTCCTCCGTCGCGTTGTCGGGCATGACGCACGTGAGCGGGTATCCCTTCAGCTTCGCGATGAGCGCGAGCGAGATGCCGGTGTTGCCGCTCGTCGGCTCGAGCAGCGCGCGGCCGGACTCGAGCTCGCCCGCGGCTTCCGCGGCCTCGATCATCGCCTTCGCAACGCGATCCTTGATCGACCCGGTCGGGTTCTGCGCCTCGAGCTTGGCGTAGATGCGCGCACCGCCGGGAGGCGACAGCCGCGTCAGCTCGACGAGCGGCGTGTTCCCGATCAGCTCGAGGAGGCTCTGGACCACACGTAGACGGTTGGACACGTCTTCCCCAGGAGTTGGTAGATGCCCCACACGAGCCCGCCCCAGGCTGCCTCGGCACCGGCGCCGTCGAAGCCGCCACGGCGAAGCCGTGCGAGATGCAAGAGATCCTCGCCGGCGTTCCACGTTCCCTGCTCGAGCATCGACTCGCGCCACTCCGAGCCCAGCGGGTCGAACGAGCGCTGCTCGAGCCCCGCCGCTGCCGCCGCCCGCTCGAGCACGTCTGCGTCGAACGTCTCGATCGCGATCGCGTCGACGAGCTCCGCGCGCTCGCGCGGCTCGAGCTTCTCGGTGGCGAGCGTCACATACGCGAGCATCGAGCCGCCCGGGCGGAGGATGCGCGCGCACTCGGCAAGGCCCCGTTCCGCGTCGACGTGGACGAGTACGTCGCGGCACCAGATCCAGTCCACGGATGCGTCGTCGAGCGGCATCGACTCGATCGACCCCTCGACGACGTCGATGTCCTCGAGTAGACCGGCCTCTGCGATCGCCGCACGCGCCATGTCGCAGTGCAGCGGCAGCGGATCGAGCGCGATTGCGCGCACGCCGAGCCGGCGCACGAGCTCGATGGAATGCTTCGCGTCGCGTGCCCCGAGATCGGCGACGAGCTCCCCCGCCTGCGGACCGAGGCCCGCGAACGCGTCGTAGAGCCAGTCCGTTCCGCGAGGGTCGAGGCTACGTCCGAGCGCCTCGTCCAGCCCCGCCTCGTCGGCCCAGAGCTCGTAGAGCTCCTGGACCGTCGGCATCAGCCGCCGGCCATCGCGGGCAACAGGATGACGGTCGAGCCGTCGTGCACCTCGGTCTCGAGGCCGTCCAGCGTCCGGACGTCCTCGCCCTCGACGTAGACGTTCACGAACGGCGCGATCTCGTCCTCGTTCACGAGCTGCGAGCGCAGCCCGGGGAAACGGCTCATCAGGTCGTCGAGCAGCTCGCGCACCGTTCCGCCGGATGCGTGTACTTCGCGCTTGCCGCCCGTCTCGGAGCGAAGCGTCGGTGGGATCCTCACGATCTTCATGCGTGCGTCGGCCTCCCGGAGCAGAACTCCACATAGTCGATGTACTCGGTGATGGTCGGATGCTCGCCGCACACCGGGCAATCCGGATCGCGGCGGAGCGTGACCTCGTTGAACTCGGTCGCAAGCGCGTCGAAGAGCAGCAGCCGCCCGGAGAGCGACTCGCCGATGCCGAGCGCGAGCTTGAGCGCCTCGCTTGCCTGGAGCGAGCCGACGATGCCGGGCAGCACGCCGAGCACGCCGCCCTCGGCGCAACTCGGAGCGAGCTCGGGCGGCGGCGGCTGCGGGAACAGGCAGCGATAGCACGGGCCCTCGTGCGGCTTGAACACCGTCACCTGGCCCTCGAAGCGGTAGATCGATCCGTGCACGATCGGAATGTCGTGCCACACGGCGGCGTCGTTCAGCAGATAGCGCGTCGGGAAGTTGTCGGCGCCGTCGACGATCACGTCCCAGCCGTCGGCGAGGATCCGGTCGACGTTCTCCGAGGTCAGCCGCTCGCGGTAGGTGATCACCTCGACGTCCGGATTGAGCGCCTGGATCGTGCGCTTCGCCGAGTCGGCCTTCCATTCGCCGAGCCGCTCGGTCGAATGGGCGATCTGGCGCTGGAGGTTCGACGCGTCGACGCGGTCGTCATCGACGATGCCGAGACGGCCGACGCCGGCCGCGGCGAGGTAGAGCGAGGCGGGCGAGCCGAGGCCGCCGGCCCCGATCAGGAGGATGCGCGAGTCGAGCAGCTTCAACTGGCCCTCTTCCCCGACCTCGGGAATGAGCAGGTGGCGGCTGTAGCGCTCGCGCTTGGCTGCGTCGAGCGAGCGCGGCAGCTCGGTTGGGAGGCCGCTGCGCTTCCAGTCCGTGTAGCCGCCGGCGAGGGAGGTGACGTTCTCGTAGCCGAGCTCGCCGAGCGACTTCGCCGCGAACGCGGAGCGCGCGCCGCCGGCGCAGTACAGGAGGATCGGCTGCGCCTTGTCGGGCGCGGCCTGCTCGATCCGCGACTCGAGGAATCCACGCGGCACATGGATGGCGCCCGGGATGCGGCCCTCGATCCACTCGTCCAGTTCGCGGACGTCGACGAGGAGCGGCGGCTCGGCGCCGTCGAGGATCTCGCGCGCACGCGGGACGTCGACCTCGTCGATCTCGGCCTTCACCTGTTGCAGGAGGTCGCGATAGCTCGCCATGACTTTCCGAAAGATAGCGGTAGTCCGGCTGGCTAGGCTGCTCGCGTTGAGCCCGAAGGCCCGTGTTGTCTCCATCGTCGCGGTCGTCTGTGCGCTGGCGGCGGCGGCGACCGTCGGCGCGACGCTCCTCCAGACGCGCGGGGAGAGCACCGGCACGACCGCCCGGAAGGGCGCTCCGCCGCTCGACCTGCAGGTCACCGGGCCGTTGGCGCAGGCTGTGAGCCTCTACTCCGCGGGCAAGCGGTCGGAGGCGGGCACGATTTTCGCGCGCTACCACTCCCTTCCGGCCGAGATCGGGGCGGCGTTCGCTTCGTGGCCGCACGGAAGCCTCGACGCCGTGAAGAGGCTCGTCGCGTCGAATCCGCAGAGTGGGCTGGCCGAGCTCCACCTCGGCCTCGCGTATTACTGGTCCGGCCGCGATGCCGACGCGGTCGTGAGCTGGCGGAATGCCGCGAAGCTCGAGCCCGACTCGCCCTCGGCCGTGACGGCGCTCGACTTCCTCCATCCGAACGTGGCGCCCGGCCTGCCTCCGATCGTCGTCGACGCCGCCTCCGTTGATCCGCGGGCGAGGACGCCGCTGCTGCGCGGCATCCTTATGTGGGATCGCGAACGCCCGCTGTCGGCGAAGCGCGAGCTCGATGCTGCGGCGGCGCTCGCTCCGCATGACCCGGCCGTGGCGGTCGCCGACGCGATGGCGACGTTCTCGCCGGCGCATCCGCTTCGTCCGTTTCCGAAGCTCGGGCCGCTCACGGCCGCGTTCCCGAAGGCGGCGGTCGTCCGTCTGCACCTCGGTGTTCTCCTGCTCTGGACGAGGCAGGTGGCGAAGGGGAAGCAGCAGCTCCGGCTCGCCATCTCGACCGAGCCCGGATCGGTCTACGCGAGCCAGGCGAAGGCGCTTCTGCGCGCCCTCGCGAGCGGTGGGTCCCAGTAACTGCAATATGAGCCGAACGGCCCATGGCGCCCCGTCCGATGTGGCAGGCATAGTGCGGCATCGCCGAGGCAGGGAGGCCCATGAGCGCGAAGGAAGCCCCGGAAGTCCGCGGAGTCGCGGACGTTCTGGAGACGGACGAAGGACGTCATCTCCTCGAGACCGCGCAGGCCGCCGGAGGGTTGCTCGGCGCGGAGGAGATCGCGCTCGCGCTCGGCGAGCTCGACCTCGACGCGGGCCAGCTCGACGACCTCTACCACGCACTCGAAGAGCTGCAGATCGAAGTCGTGAGCCCCGCCGACGAGGCCGAAGTTCCCGAAGAGACATTGAAGGCAGAGGTGCGCGAGATCTCGACCGACTCGCTGCAGCTCTTCCTCAAGGACATCGGCAAGGTCGAGCTGCTCACCGCTGCGCAGGAAGTCGAGCTCGCGAAGCGCATCGAGCGCGGCGACCACTACGCGAAGCAGGAGATGATCGAGGCGAACCTGCGCCTCGTCGTCTCGATCGCGAAGCGCTATCGCAACCAGGGGCTCCCGTTCCTCGACCTGATCCAGGAAGGGACGATCGGCCTCGTGCGCGCGGCGGAGAAGTTCGACTACCGCAAGGGCTTCAAGTTCTCGACGTACGCGACCTGGTGGATCCGCCAGGCGGTCGCGCGTGCGCTCGCCGACAAGGCGCGCACGATCCGCATGCCGGTGCACGTGGTCGAGAAGCTGAACAAGATCGTGCGCACCGAGCGCAAGCTGCGCGCCGAGCTGTGCCGCGAGCCGACGCCGTACGAGATCTCGCTCGACCTCGACCTGCCGCTCGAGGAGGTCGAGGCGATCATGCGCAGCTCGCAGACGCCTGTCTCGCTCGAGAAGCCTGTCGGCGACGAGGAGGAGTCGGAGTTCGGCCACTTCCTCACCGACGAGAACGTGCCGCTCCCGGACGAGGTCGCCGACGAGGCGATGCGCAAGGAGCTGCTGAAGAAGATCCTCAACACGCTCTCGCATCGCGAGCGGCGCGTGCTCGAGCTCCGGTACGGGCTCGACGGCGAGCATCCGCGGACGCTGGACGAGGTCGGTCGCACCTTCAACGTCACGCGCGAGCGCATCCGGCAGATCGAGAACCAGAGCCTGAAGAAGCTCCGGGCTCTCAGCGACTCGTTCAGTCTGCGCGACGTCGCCTAGTCCGCCCGACTAGGATCTCGCCTCGTGGACGAGACCTGGCGCAGCGAGCTCGCTGAGTTCATCGCGATCCCGAGCGTGAGCGCGGAATCGGCGCACCGCGAGGACGTGAAGCAGGCGGGCGAGTGGGTGTGCGACTTCATCCGCTCGAAGTGCGGCGGGACGGCGGAGCTGACGCCGTACGGCGAGAAGGAGCTCGCGCTCGGCGAGATCCCCGCGTCGACCGATCCCGAGAGCGCGCCGACCGTCCTCATCTACAACCATTTCGACGTGCAGCCCCCGGCGCCGCTCGATCTGTGGGAGTCGGATCCCTTCGAGCTCACGATCAAGGGCGAGTGGGCCTACGCGCGCGGCATCACCGACGACAAGGGTCAGCTGTACATCATGCTCAAGGCCGCGCAGCGGCTGGTCGAGCAGAAGGCGCTGCCGGTGAACCTCCGGTTCGCGTGCGACGGCGAGGAGGAGATCGGCGGCACGACGATCGTCGACTGGATTCGCGACGACGACGTCGGCGCCAACGCGGGGATCATCTTCGACGGCGGGATGCTCCGCGTCGACGTGCCGATGTTCAGCCTCTCGACGCGCGGCCTCATTGCCTTCGACGTGAAGGTGACGACGGGGGACCGCGATCTCCACTCCGGCATGTACGGCGGCGCGGCGCTGAACGCCATCCACGTGCTCATGCGCTCGCTCGGCGCAGTCACCGCCGGCTCGAACGGGCTGTTGCCGGAGACGCTGCGGCAGGGAGTCATTCCGCCGACGGCGGAAGAGCTCGAGAACTGGAAGGCGCTCCCGGCCGGCGCCGAGGAGCTCGCACTCCAGGGCGCGCGCCCGCTCGACCCGAACGCGGCCGAGCAGTTCAACATTCGCACGATGGCCGAGCCGTCGGCGGACGTGAACGGCATCATCGGCGGCAAGCCGGGGCTCCGGAACACGACGTTGTCGGTGCACGCGGCGGGCGAGATCACGGTGCGGCTCGCACCGGGTCAGGACGTCGACACGATCGGGAATGCCGTCGAGAAGCTCATGCGCGACGCGGCGCCTCCCGGCGCGGAGCTCGACATCAGGTGGAAAGGCGTGCCTGCCGGGCTCATGCGGCCGGACGCTCCCGCGATCCAGCTCGGGGCGGATGCATTCGAGCAGGTGCTCGGCGTCCGGCCGCTGCTCGTCCGCTCCGGCGGCACGCTGCCGATCGTGCCCGCGCTCGCGGACAAGGGCATCCCGACGGTCATCACCGGCTTCGGGTTGCCGGAGTCGAACGTCCACTCGCCGAACGAGAAGTTCCTCGTCCGCTACTTCGAGCAGGGCGTCGACACGGCCGCCGCACTGTTCACGAAGTACGCGGATCTTCCGGCGACGTAGCTGGGGCTAGGCCGCGGCGTCGAGCTCGGCGTCGGCTTCGAGCGCCTCGTCCACGATCGTCGTGATCTCGTCCTCCGAGTGGCCGGCGCGTTGCGCCGACTCTACGAGCTGGAGAAGGCGGTGCAGTCCGTTTTCAGTCTGTTCCATACCCACCACGGTACGGACAGCCGCGTTGCGACGCGGTAAAGCTTCTGTGCGGGTCTTGCTAGTGGTGGTGGTGGCAGGGGAGCCACTGATGGCCGAAGTCGCGCATCGCATCGATGATCGGCAGCAAGGACTCGCCCTTCGCGGTCAGCTCGTACTCGACGCGCGGCGGTGACTCCGGATAGCTGTGCCGCTCGACGATGCCCTCGGCCTCGAGCGCGCGCAGGCGCTCGGCGAGCGTCCGCGGGCTGATCCCGTGACACGAGTGCTCGAGCTGCGAGAAGCGCCGCGGGCCCTCGGAGAGATCGTGGACGAGCAGCGCAGTCCACTTGGCGCCGATGATCTCGGCGGAGGCGGCTACCGCGCAGGTGCCCGCCTCGTGGACAGGGAGCATCGTCCGGGTCGCGGGGGTGGCCATGCCTCAATTGTACGTGCAGGTGCAGCGGTACTCAGGAATCCCAGGGGGGTGGGTTGTAAACCCAGCGGCCCGCGACCATCGTCGCCACGATCTGGACGCCCTCGAGGTCGCCGTCGAACGGATCCCGGTCGAGGACGACGAGGTCGGCGGCGCGGCCGGGGAGGAGCGTCCCGCGCGTCCGTTCGTCGTGCGAGAGCCAGCACGGCGCGACGCAGGTGGCGTGCAGCGCCTCGTCGAGCGTCAGCCGCTCGTCCTCGCGCCAGTGGCGCTGCACCGCCGCGACGACACCGGCCCAGGGGTGGAGCTCCTCGACCGGCGCGTCCGAGCCGTTCGCGAGCAGCGCGCCCGAATGGAGAAGCGACCGGTACGAGTAGACGCCGTCGAGCTTGTCCGGCCAGAAGCGCTTCGCCAGCTGTTCGTCCGAGGGCGCGTGCGTGAACTGCACCGACGCCGCCACACCGATCTCTCCGAAGCGCGCCACATCCTCCGGTGCCAGGCACTGCGCATGCTCGATCCGCTGCCGCAGTCCGCGCGGATGCCACACGTCGCGCGTCGCCTCGAACGCATCGAGCGCCTCACGGTTCGCGCGGTCGCCGATCGCATGGACGCCGACGGGCCAACCTGCCTCAGCGCCCGCGCGGACGATCTCCGCGAGCTCCTCGCCGCTCGTGATGCGGACGCCGCTCCCGTCGAGCATCCACGCCGTCTGCGACCCGAGCGTTCCGTCCATGAACACCTTCAGGTAGCCGATGCGCAGGAGCGGCGACCCGAAGCCGCTACGCACTGACAGGTCGCGCAGCTCCGGCAGCAGCGTTGCGGGAACGGACTGCCACACGCGGAGCTGCGCCTCGAGCTGCTGCCACAGCCCTGCCGCGCCGAGCCAGCCGTCCTTGTCGTGCACGCACGTCACGCCGCGCGCGTGCGCGAGCTTCACGCCGGCACGCATCGCGTCGAGGTACTCCTCATCGGGAACGGTGAGGTACCTGTCCTTGAAGTGCCACGCGGACTCCTCCCGCAGCACGCCGGTCGGATCCCCGTTCGTGTCGCGTTCGACCACGCCGCCCTCGGCCTCGAGGTCGCCGCCGGTGAGCGCGAGCGCGGCGGAGTTGAGCCAGAGCGAGTGATAGTCCTTCGACCACATCGCCATCGGCTCGCTGGAGATCGCGTCGAGGGCCTGCCGGGTCGGCGGGCCGTCGGGCCACTCGGCATCACGCCACCCGTAGCCGCGCCCCCATCCGCTCGACCGGACGCGGTCGAGCGCCTCCGCGAGTGAGGCGCACCCGTCGAGCTTCGCCTGCCGCTGCGCGAGCGCCCACGTCGGGAAGTGCACGTGCGAGTCGGTGAAGCCGGGAAGGACGCAGCGGCCGCCGAGGTCGACGACCTCGGGAGAAGCGAGCGCGGTCTCGTGGGTGCCGACGCCGCCGGCGAGGCGATCGCCGGCGATCGCAAGCGAGCGGGCGAGGGGGAGCGACGGGTCGAGCGTGCGGATGGTGCCGTTTTCGAGGATCATGCCCTTATGTTCGACCACGTCGCCCTCAACGTGCGCGACTACCGCGCCAGCAGGGACTTCTACGCCCTGGCCCTTGCACCGCTCGGCTACCGGCTCGTCCGCGACTCCGAGGACAGGCACGTCGCCGGCTTCGGAACCGACAGGCTCGAGTTCGTTATCAACCAGCGCGAGCCGTTCGGCGTCGGCGCGCACGTGGCTTTCGCCGCCGCCGACCGCGCGTCCGTCGACGCGTTCTATGCCGCCGCGCTCGCGGCGGGCGGCCTCGACAACGGGCCGCCCGGGTTACGTCCGCAGTACAACCCGACGTACTACGGGGCGTTCGTCCTCGACCCCGACCGCAACAACATCGAGGCCGTCTGTCACACGGGCTAGCCGAGCATCCGATCGGCGAGGGCGACGCTGAACGCGCGCCCGTGCGGCGGCCGAACGTCGAGGCGGAAGCCCCAGCGGCCGCTCATGCCGACGACGGGGAACATCCGCGTGTACATGCCGGCCGCGCGCTCGTGCAGTTGGACGGTGAAGCCGCCCATGTTCATGTCGAGCATCGTCACGGTCATCCGGACGCGCGCGCCGGCGATCGGTTGGACTCCGCGGCGCAGGGACACGGAGATCGTCCCGGTGCGCGACGCGAGGTTCGGCGTCAGGTCGAACGCCACCGTGTACCGGCCCGTCGGCACGAGGACCTGGACCGGGCCGGGCCCCACGTGCCGCGCTGCGGCCGCCGGGGTGGAGGCGGCGAGCAGCGCGGCGGTGGTGAGAGCGAGAAGCCTCACGCCGTGACGCGGATGGAGCCGCGCATATACCCGTTGTGCGTCATCGCCCACGGGTCGCACGGACTGGCGCACCACCAGTCGTAGCTGCCGGCCTTCTTCGCGTTGAGCGTGACGGTGATGCGACCGGGCGTCGAGCCCTTCGCGGCGGGAATCTGCACGTTCAGGCCGAGACCGGGCGCGATCATCGAATGCGCGCCGCCGTCGTAGTTCAGGAACGTGATCCTGGTCTTGACGCCCGCCTTGACGACCGGATTGGCCGGCAGGAACGCGTCGTGCCACTTGCCGTCAGGGCCCTTCTTCGCGTGCTCGTCGTCGGACTTGACGAGGATCGTGAGCGCGGGCTTCGAGGTGGAGCGGCTTGCCGCCGCGGTGCCGGCGGCGCTGACGGCCAGCGCCGCGAGAGCAGTCACGGCGAACACGAGTGCGATAGAACGCTTCATGGTGCGACTCCTTGTCGGTTTTCGCGCATCGTGCGGGGCGGCCGCCGTGCGGGAATCGGGCCTTCCGCGGAATCGCAGTGCGTAGCTTTCCGCGTCTCCGAAAACAGCACCGCCGGCACGAGGGCCGGCGGTGGAGTTCCTCCCGCGGAGGAGGGGGATGCGCCCACAGTCTCCGAGTCCCGTTCGCGCCGCTCATCGGGGAATTCCCGGACATAAGATGCGCGCGTGTCGTGGGATCAACTGAGTGACGAGCAGCGGGAGCTCCGCGACCTCGTCCGGACGCTCGCCCGCGAGCGGATCGGGCCGCGGGCGGCGGAGATCGACGCCTCCCACGAGTTCCCCTGGGACGTGGTCGAGCTCTATCGCGAGAACGACATCTTCGGTCTCTTCTTCGACGAGGCCGACGGCGGGCTCGGCACCGGGACGCTGATGGCCCTCATCGCGATCGAGGAGGTCGCGAAGGTCTGTGCCACGAGCGCGCTCATCCTTGCCGTACAGGAGCTCGGCTCACTCGGGCTCAAGCTTGCCGGCACCGAGGAGCAGAAGGAACAGTGGTTGCCGCGGCTCGCGAGCGGCGAGTGGCTGTGCGCGTACGCGCTCACCGAGGCGGGCTCCGGCTCTGACTCGGCGGCGATGCGGACGACCGCGACGCGCGACGGCGACGAGTACGTCCTGAACGGCTCGAAGCGCTTCATCACGAACGCGTCGGTCGCGCACGTGTACACGGTCTTCGCGAAGACGGACCCATCCGCCGGTCACGCCGGCATCTCGGCGTTCCTCGTCGAGGCGGATGTGCCCGGCTTCGAGGTGACGCGTCTGGAGCCGAAGATGGGCATCTCCGGGTCGACCACCGGCGAGCTCGCGTTCGACGACTGCCGCCTCCCGGCCGCGAACCTCCTCGGCGCGGAAGGCGACGGCTTCAAGATCGCCATGCGCATCCTCGACCGCTCGCGCCCAGGCGTCGCGGCGCAGGCGCTCGGCATCGCCCAGGGTGCGACCGACTACGCGCTCGACTATGCGAAGACACGCGAGACGATGGGCAAGCCGATCGCGCAGCACCAGCTCATCCAGGCGAAGCTCGCCGACATGGAGACGGAGTGCGAGGCGGCGCGCGGCCTGCTCTATCGCTTTGGCCGCATGTGCGACGACGGCGTCGACGGCGCGGAGCTGACGAAGGCCTCCGCGATGGCGAAGCTCAAGTGCGGCGACGTCGCGATGGCGGTCACGACCGACGCGGTGCAGATCCTCGGCGGCTACGGGTACATCAAGGAGTACCCGGTCGAGCGCTTCATGCGCGACGCGAAGATCACTCAGATCTACGAAGGCACGCAGGAGATCCAGCGGCTCGTGATCGCGCGCGAGATGGTGAAGGAGTCGCGCGCGTTCCTGCTCGCAGGCGTGACGTGAGCCTAAATGCGGCGGTAGCGGCTGTCGGCGAGCGAGTAGACGCCGAACGCGATCAGGCCGGCGGCGACGATCGCGAGGAGGAACGGGCCGTACGAGGCGTGGTCGACCTTGGCCAGGGCGCCGTCGAGGCCGACGGCCTTGTCGGGGTTGTAGTCGACCGCAGCCTTGATCAGGAAGCCCCCGACGAGCCCGAAGACGAGCATGCGCGCGAGGTAGCCGACGGTGCCGATCCACTCAAGCCACCTTCGGACCGCGGGGCTCATCTGCTCCGTCTTCGAGTCTTCGAGGAAATCCTTGCTGACGCCCCGATACCCCTGGTAGAGGCCGACTCCGACGAGCACCGCGCCGGCGATCCCGACGAGCCAGGTGCCCGCCGGCCAACCGAGGACGCCCGCCGTTGCGCTCTTCGCGTTGCCTGATCCGCCGCCGGAACCGAGCAGGATTGTGACCGCGAGTGCGCAGAGGACGGAGTAGACGACGCCGCTGGCGAGCGCGGCCACGCGGTCGAGGTCGCGGTCGGCTCCCTCTCGGCCGTGGCCGAGCAGCGCGCGAACGATTCGCCACAGGGCGTAGCCGGCGAGGCCGATCGCGATGAGAATCAAGAGGAGTTTTCCGAAAGGCTGCGCCGCGACCGCCTTCAGCGCGCCCTGCTGGCTCGGATTTGCGCCGCCGCTGCCGGCCGCGAGCTTGATCGCGAGGATCCCGATGACGATGTAGACGACGCCGCGAGCGACGAAGCCGCCTCGCGCCATCCACTCGAAGCCGCTGCTCCGAGCAACGTGCTCGCCGGTTCGGCGGGCGCTGCGCACCGGCTCGGGGTCGATCGAAGGATCCGCCATGGTTCGCACTGTGAACTGTTCAGGCGGTCGCGCGGGTACGCCGTAACCAGCCGACTCCTTCGCTCGTTGGTGCTCCAGCAACCGTTCGAGGCCAACAAGGGAGGGGTTCATGGGTATCGGAGTGAGCATCATCCTCATCGCCGTCGGTGCGGTGCTCGCGTTCGCCGTCCACGTGACGACGTCCGGCTTCAACGTGCACACCGTCGGCTACATCCTCCTCGTCGTCGGCATCGTCGGCGTCTTCACCTCGCTCATCTTCTGGTCGAGCTGGGGTGGCTTCGGCCGTCGCACAGTCGTCGAGGACGGGCCGGCGACGCGGCGGCGCACGATCGTCGAGGACGAGGTCCGCTAGGACCGAAGCATCGGGGCTCGCCGCGTCCGGACGGAGGCGGCGAGCCCCCACCCTCGGCCTGCGGTTCGTCAAGAAGTCCGTGAACCAGGACGACCCGGGCGCTGACCCACCTTCGCACCGCGGCCTAGCCCTCTGGCGAGAGACGTTTGCGCAGGACACTCTGCTCCTCCTGTCACGATCCGTGCGCGTCCTGTGTTCGGTCCTGTGGTGGAGGACGTGAGCAACCGTTTTGGTTGTCGCGTCTCATGTGGAGGTTTGCTGGTTAGTCCCAGAATGGCGCCGAGCCGCGCAACCAGCGTGAGGAGCGCACGCTTCGGGTCAGGGGCCAGAGAAGGATGAGCGCGAGGGTTCCGATGATGGCGAGTGCCGCGATGATGAAGGGGGACGGCGACGTGTTCGTACTTGCCCCGTTGCCGAGGCGGTTGGACAGCCTTTCGCTCGCCGTGGTGGACGTGCTGTCGGCGCGAATGGTGAGTCTGAGGGTGTCTCCGGGTCGTGCCGCGGTGAGGAATTGAAGCTGCCAAGTCTTGTTCAGCTCCGCGGCGATCATGCCGTAGATGTGGGTAAACGCGGCCGTCGTTGGCGCTCGGTAGTAGCGACCTCCCGTTGCAGTGGCGAGCTCGATCAGCGGCGTGGGCGTGAAGGTGGTGTCGGGGATTCCTATCGTGTAGACCCGTGCCCGGGCTGACTGGGCGGCGCGGATTGCCTGCTGAAGGGTTGCCGTGCTCGTGGTCTCCTGGCCGTCGGTGACGAGGATGATCGCGCGGCCGGGAAGGCGGTTGGTGCGCAATCGGTTCGCCGCGAGCACGACTGCGTCCCAGAGCGCGGTGCCGTAGCGATGGTCGACCGAAAGGGAGTTGAGAGCATCATCGGCGCTTGCCTGCGACGCCGAGAAGTCGGAGAGACGGACCGCGTGGGACGCGGCAGTGAAGACGCCGATCTCGTCCGAGTTCGGTTTCGCGGCGACGAAGGTTTCTGCGGCGCGGATGCCGTCGGCAAGCGCGCGCCCGTGCATCGACTGAGAGCGGTCCAGCACGAGCGCGACGCTTTCCTTCTCACCGAGGTCGACCGTCGTCAGGCCCACCGCGGGAGCGCCGTTGACGCTCAAGGTCGGCGGCGTCCGTGTCTGGGCCGGTAGCAGGACCGTGACTCGGATGCTCGGGAAGCCGCTCGCATCGATTGCCTGGATCTCGGGCCTGGCGGAGAGCGCCGTCCCCGCCGAGACGAGCGCGCCGAGCAAGGCGATTACGGGTGCAGAAAGCCAGATGGAGGCGGAGCGGGCCATATCCTGATGAGAGCCTCTATCGCGCAAAAACTTGCTCGGGCAAGACTGATTCGGGCGGCTGCGCTGCCAGCCGCGCCAGTCTCGTCGCAGCGCGTGCGGTAGACATCTGCAAATGGCGCGCGTGAGGTCAGTTCACAGGGCATCTGGTCGCCGGAGCTCCGGCCTCGGCGTGCCCGGCGGGCTCGCAGCATTGAGCCTCGACGCGCTGTCGAGCGTCGCCTACGGACCGGAAGCGATGGTCGTCGTGCTCATAGCGGCTGGGACAGGAGCCCTGCGCGCGACGGTTCCTCTCACGCTTGCGATCGCGGCGATGCTCGCGCTGCTAGTCCTCTCCTACTCGCAGGTGATCGCAGCGCATCCCGACGGCGGGGGTGCGTACGCGGTCGCGAAGGCAGACCTCGGCCCGCGCGTGAGCTTGCTGGCGGCAGCGTCGCTCGTCGTCGACTACGTCCTGACCGTCGCGGTGAGCCTTGCCGCAGGCGCGGCCAGCATCGGCAGCGCATTTCCGTCGCTCTCCCATCACCTCCTCCTCGTGGCGCTCGCCGGGCTGGCGCTCCTGACCGCGCTCAACATGGTCGGGCTGACCGAGTCGGCGAAGGCGCTGATGCTGCCGACCGCGGTGTTCGTCGTGAGCATCCTCGCCGTCGTTGTCGTCGGTCTTCTCCGATCGCACGCCATCGCCACGATCGGTTCGAGCGACGCGCCCGTCCACGCCACCGAGGCGCTCGGTGTTCTCCTCGTGTTGAAGGCGTTCGCCGCTGGATGCTCAGCTGTCACAGGCGTCGAGGCGATTGCGAACGGCGTTCCCGAGTTCCGATCTGTCCGCGCCGCACAGCGAACCGAGTTCGCGCTCGGCGGGCTGCTCGCGGCGATGCTCGTCGGGCTCGCCGTTCTCATCCATATCCGGCATCTCGTTCCGCGCGGCGGAGTCACGATTCTCGCGCAGGCGACTGCGGGCGCGTTCGGCACGGGCTGGGCGTTCTACGTGACGAACGTCACCGTGGCGCTCGTGCTCGCAGCCGCGGCGAACACGAGCTTCGGGGGTCTACCGGTTCTGATGAATCTCCTTGCACGTGACCACCGCCTCCCTCATCTCTTCTATCTGCGCGCTGAACGGCCCGTGTATCGGCACGGCATCGCAGCGCTCTCAATCGGCGCGGCCCTCTTGCTTGTCGCCGTCGGCGCGAAGACGAACAGGCTGATCCCGCTCTTCACGATCGGCGTCTTCCTCGGTTTCACCATCAGCCAAACCGGCATGGTGCGGCACTGGCTACGGCAGCGGCCACCGCACTGGCGGCTGCGTGCGGCGCTCAACGGTATCGGCGCCGTGACGACGGGAGTCGCGGTTGCCGTGTTCGTCCTGAGCAAGTTCGTCGAAGGCGCATGGGTGGTCGTCGTTGCCGTCCCAATTCTGATGTGGCTCTTCGCGCACACGGAGACCTACTACGAGGAGGTTGCCGATGAGCTCCAGCTCGGCAGGACGCCCCCGCGGCCGCGCAAGGGGAAGAGTCTCGTCATTGTCCCGACCTCGACTGTCAACCTCCTCACCGAGCGCGTCTTGAGCGCAGCGCTTTCATTGTCCGACAACGTCGTCGCCGTCGCGGTGGCGGGCGACGATGACGAGCGCGCCCGGATCGAGCAGGAATGGAGGAAGTGGGCCTGTGGCGTGCGTCTTGAGGTGATCGTCGATCCGCACCGGGCGCTCATTCGCTCGGTCCTCCACTACGTCGACTCGGTAACGGCGGACGGAACGACCGTCACGGTCCTCATCGCCGAGATAGAACCCCGAAAGCCGTGGCACCAGATCCTCCACAACCAGCGCGGCCGGCTGCTCGCCACCGCGCTCCGATCGAGAACCGACGTCGTCGTCGCCACACTGCCGTTCAGGCTGCACGACTGAGAGCGGCGGAGTGAGCTGCACTCGACTCGTTCCCGCGCCGTAGACCTAGCCGCCGGCGAGTCGTACCGCCTTGACGATGAGTAGGGCGATCGCGATGAAGAGGTACCCCCACATGACATACATCGTGAGGGTGCGTCCCCGCGACCATTCCGGCTTTCCGAGGAGGGCAAGTGGCGGCATCGTCCACGTGCGCGCGTCGGCTTTCGCTGTGGCGAGCGTCTTGGCGCGCTCGGCGGCGGCCATCGCTTCAGTGCGCGTGAAGGCGTTCGCCGCCAACGCTCGCGCCTGCATGTGGTCGGCGCGCGCGAGGGCGAGCTCCTGGGTGCGGTCCGCTTTCGCTTCGGCTGCGAGGATCGGGTCGTCGCCTGCGCGCTGTAGCGCTTCTCCGTAGCGCGTTTTCGCGGCCCGCCTCGACGCCTCGTATCGGTCACGGGCAGCCGCGAGCGCATCGCGACGGTCACTCTTCGCCGCCGCGACCGTCTCGTTGTACGACGCCTCCACCCGGCCGATGTCGTCCGGCGGGGCGCCTGAGCGCGAGCGCATCGCGGTTGCGGCGAAGCCGACGCAGCCGAGCGCGAGTGCGATCGACAGCGCGATGAAGAGGCGCGGGACGTTGACGTTCGGGAAGACGGTGGTGACGACGAGGATCGCCGAGAGCATGAGCAGGACGGCGAGGATCACCGTGGCGAGGGCGTTGAGCCGGAACTTGTTCACCCACGGTCCGAGCACTTGGCGGTCGTTGCAAAGCAGCAGGAGGAAGACGCTCGCGCTCGGCAACAGGACGCCTGCGAGCGCCTGGACGGCGACAGTGATGACCCCGAGCGGTGCTCCCGGGATGAGGACGATCGCGCACGCGGCGGCGACGATCGCGGTGAAGCTCCCGTAGAAGAACTTCGCCTCGCTGGGCGGTCGGTGGAGCGAGTGGTGCATGCCGAAGACGTCACCAAACGCGTACGAGGTGGAGAGAGTGACGGCCCCGGCGCCAATGATCGACGCGTTGAGGAGCACGACAGCGAACAGCACCCCGGCGGTGTGTCCGATGGTGTGCTGAAGGCCGCGCGCGACACCCTCGGCGTTGGTGAAGTGGCCGTGCAGCGCGGTGTGCGCAAACGGGGAGGCGACCGCTGCGATCATGAGTGCGGCGCCGATGACGACGATGAACGAGCCGATGACGGTGTCGGCGCGTTCGTAGTTGATCCACCGCGTGGTGATCCGCTTGTCGACAATGTTCGACTGCTGGAAGAAGAGCTGCCAGGGCGCGACGGTCGTTCCCACCATCGCGATGATGAGAAGGATCGAGGTCGAGTTGACCCCGCCCGCGATCCCAGGCACGAAGAAGCCGTGCGCGATCGCGCCTGCGTGCGGATGCGCGTAGA
>Ga0307372_10003808_pt1 | contig 23796 bp, 17 predicted proteins | sample OX1MG_FD_202533 | JGI IMG/M metagenome (GOLD analysis project Ga0307372, IMG submission 202533) | Soil microbial communities from Risofladan, Vaasa, Finland - OX-1 | ecosystem: Environmental > Terrestrial > Soil > Coastal area > Acid sulfate soil | place: Finland: Risofladan, Vaasa | collected...
GCAACGAGCAGGTGACGGAAATCGTGTATCACCGGCAGAAACCGGCCGCCCAGCGCTAGTGGCGGAAGTGCCGCACGCCCGTAAAGACCATGGACATGCCCAGTTTATTGGCCGCCGCGATTACTTCCGCATCACGAACCGAGCCGCCAGGCTGAATCACCGCCGTCGCGCCGGCTTTCCCGGCTTCTTCGACGCCATCGGGGAACGGGAAGAAGGCGTCGGAGGCTACCACGCTGCCGGCGAGAGAAAGGCCCGCGGTCGCGGCCTTGATCACCGCAATCTTCACGGAATCGACGCGGCTCATTTGCCCGGCGCCGACACCGACCGTCTGCCCCTCGCGCGCGAAAACGATGGCATTTGACTTCACGTGCGCGGTAACTTTCCAGGCGAAGAGAAGCGCCCGGAGTTCGGTTCCGGTGGGCGTTCGCTGCGATACCACTTTCAGATCCGCTTCGCTCAGCTCGTGCCGGTCCGGCTCCTGCACGAGCACGCCGCCGGAAATGCGCTTCAGTTCCAGTTCCGCCGGCGCGGCCTCGCGCGGCATTGCGAGCAGGCGCAAATTTTTTTTCGCCGAGAATTTCTCCAGCGCGGCTGATTCGTAGCCGGGCGCCACGATGCATTCCGCGAAAAGCTTGGCGACTTCCTCCGCGGTGGCTGCGTCGACCGAGCGATTGAACGCCAGCACGCCGCCGAAGGCCGAAACCGGGTCGCAGGCCAGCGCCTTCAGGTACGCGTTGTGGGAAGATTCCTGCTCGGCTGCTCCACAGGGATTATTGTGCTTGATGATGGCCACGCCGGGACGCTTGAATTCCGATACCAGTCCCCATGCCGCATCGAGATCGACCAGGTTGTTGTATGAAAGCTCCTTGCCCTGCAATTGCCTGGCTCCGGCAAGCCCCGCAACCGCTTGCCCGGCCGGGACATAGAGCGCCGCAGCCTGGTGCGGATTCTCGCCATAGCGCATTGGCTGGCGGCGTTCCAGTGCGATGTGAAGCCGCTCCGGCAGGCGTTCGGGCTGACCTAGCGTGATCTCTCCATGGGCCGCCAGACGCTCCAACACGGTTGCGATTTCTCCGTCGTAGCGCGCCGTGCGCGCGTAGGCTTTGCGCGCTAGCTCGAGCCGCATGGCCACGCTCAGTTCGCGCTTCTCACGCAGCTCCGCGAGCACGCGCGGGTAGTCGGCCGCATCGGTGACCACACCGACGCTTTGGAAATTTTTCGCTGCCGAGCGCACCATGGCCGGGCCGCCGATGTCGATGTTTTCGATCAGTTCTTCGGCGGTCACGCCCGGCTTGGCGGCGGTCGCCGAAAAGGGGTACAGGTTCACAACCACCAGATCGATCGGCACAATCCCATGCCCGGCCGCCTGCGTCCGGTCCTCAGCCTTTCCGCGCTGCAAGAGAATGCCGCCGTGAACTTTGGGATGCAGCGTCTTTACGCGTCCCCCCAGCATCTCCGGCCAGCCCGTCAGATCCGCAACGTCGCGAACGGGCAGTCCGCTTTCTCGCAGCAGGCGCGCCGTGCCTCCGGTGGAAACAATTTCGATTCCGAGTCCCGCCAGCTCGTGCGCGAATTCGACGATCCCGGTCTTGTCGTAGACACTGATGAGCGCTCGTTCGATAGGCACCGCTGATCCTCCGTCAATGAAAATAGAAAGGGCTGATTAGTGTATGCGTTTGCGAAGAAATTCGAAAGGGTGGCTTGCGACGGCGAACATTCGCATATCGATGGGTGCGATGAAGCCTACGCGGCTTCCAATGGGTCCCATGTAGAAACAAGCGGTCGCCCGAAGTGCCGCATTGTCAGTTGGGAACTTCAAGCAGGGCCATGCGTTGGCCTCTCTTGGGCGCTATGCTATAAATAACAAGCTGATCATAACCTGAGGAAAGTGTGCCATTTATTAATTTCCCCGCGAGGGAAATCAACTGCAAGCTTGTTTACTATGGTCCCGGTCTAGGCGGGAAGACGGCTAACTTGCAGTGGATTTACGACCATACGGGATCGAACCAAAGGGGTAAGATGGTATCCCTCGCGACCGAGACGGATCGCACCCTTTTCTTCGACTTTCTTCCGCTCGACCTTGGGACCGTCCGCGGGTTTCGTACACGTTTCCACCTCTATACCGTGCCAGGCCAGGTGTTTTATGAGGCGAGCCGCCGATTGATCCTGAAGGGCGCCGACGGCGTGGTGTTCGTGGCGGATTCACAAGAAGAACGGCTCGATGCAAATCTTGAGACATTGGACAATCTTCGCGAGCACCTGAAGGATCACAACCTCGATTTCTCCGCGATTCCTTACGTTCTGCAGCTCAACAAACGCGATCTGCCCAATATCTTGCCGGTCGAAGAATTACGGAAGCAATTAAACGTGAAGGAAGAGCCCGCGGTTGAAGCGGTCGCGATAACGGGGCAGGGCACCTTTGACACTCTGAAAGAAGTTGCCAAACTTGTTCTCGCCGAACTAAAGAAAAATTCATAGAAGCTCTTGAGTTCTGTTGAAGCGCTCTGTGTTGCAAGCCTCTCCTTTGGAATTTACCGAACTTTTATAGTCTATCCCCAGGGTTTATTGATCGGCCCGACCTGTCCCGTTTTTTCACCGGCGGGCGTCTAAGAACGATACGAAGCCGGAACCCGCGAGTGTGGCTTACGGTGAAGGAAGCGTACTTTTGAAAGTCCCGCGCGGCGCCGCGACTCTTGGGCGTACAATTCCGCAGCAAGGTTTGAAAGGTTCGACTGGCAAAGTTCACGTCGGTGGGGCAACGGATGGCGAGGCGATCATGAAGAAAGCTTGGCAGCTTGCGGTGATTCTACTATGCGCAGCGGGGTTCGCGGCCTCGCTGGCGGCCCAGCAACAGGCGCCCGAAGTCCGGCCGCCGAAGCTCGACTTCACCACGCGTACGCTCTCAAACGGCCTGCGAGTGATTCTGCTGGAAAATCATTCCGTTCCGGTGATCAACCTGCAAGTGTGGTACCACGTGGGGTCGAAGGACGAGCAGCCGGGACGCAGCGGTTTTGCGCACCTGTTCGAGCATTTAATGTTCAAGGGCTCCGCGCACGTAGGCCCCGATGAACACTCGCGCATTATTGAAGCCGTGGGTGGGTTCGACAACGCGGAAACGAGCGACGACACCACCAATTTCTTCGAAACCTTCCCCAGCAACTACCTCGAGCGCGTCCTGTGGCTTGAAGCGGACCGGATGGGCAGCCTCAATGTGGACGAGGCCAACTTCAAGTCCGAGCGCCAGGTGGTGGAGGAGGAGCGCCGCGTGCGGGTCGATAACCAGCCGTACGGTTCGCTTGAAGAGGACCTCCGCGCGGCCGCGTTCACCGTGCATGGCTATCACCACACGCCGATCGGCAGCATCGAGGACCTGAACAAAGCGACGATCGAGGACGTGCGCGACTTCTTCAACACCTATTACAAGCCGAACAATGCAACGCTGGTGATCGTGGGTGATTTCAATTCGGATCAGGCGCTTAGCTGGACGAAGAAATATTTCGAGGGCATTCCCGCTTCCACGAAGCCGATTCCGCGGCTGGACACTCCGGAGCCACCCCAAACGGCGGAGCGCGAGGTAAACAAGTCGTATTCGAACACGCCGCTGCCCGCGGTAGTGATCGGCTACAAAATTCCGGCGCGCTACACAGCCGATGCATACGCGCTCGACCTGGCTTCGGACATTCTGGCGGGTGGGGAAAGCGGCCGGCTCTACCAGTCGCTCGTGTACAAAGATCAGATCGCGGTGGAAGCGGCTGGTTTTGGGAATTTCACCGAGGACCCCAATCTTTTCTGGGCGTACGCCATCATGAACCAGGGACACACGGCGGAAGAGGGCGAAAAAGCCGTGGTCGACGTGCTGGACGGCCTGAAGGAAAAGCCCATGGACGACAAAGAGCTGGAGAAGGCCAAGAACCAGGAAATCTCCGGCTTCATCCTGGGCCGGGACACGGATGAAGAAAAAGCCGTCGCACTTGCCTCCGCCGCGGTAATCGGGAAAGACGCAGGCTTGGTGAATACGGAGCTCGAGAGATATCTGAAAGTGACGCCGGCGGATATCCAGCGGGTGGCGCAGGAATATTTCGTTCCACAGCACGCCACGGTCTTAATCGTGAACCCAGCTCGACAGGCGAAATAAACGGAACGAGCAGCGCCGATTTTCGCCGGGGAACGGGCAGGCCGAATGAGAACTCTACACGGAGCCATGATGAAACAGGCATGCAAGCGATGGATTCTTCTGATCGCGGCGTTCGCGCTCGCAGGCGCAGCGGCAATCGCGCAGCAGCCTGCGGCCTCCACCAGCCCCGCGGCGGGACCGGCAAAGGAAACCCAGCAGGAACAAGAAAAAGGGACAGGTATTGTTCCCACGGGAGTGAAGCTTCAATCCGAGATGCCTGCCGCCGGCGCGCAGAGGCCATTTCATTTTCCGCAAGCGGCAACCGAGACGCTGGCGAACGGCCTGCGGGTGTTCGTGGTGACCGATCACGCCCAGCCTGCGATTGCGGCCCGCCTCGTGATCCTTACCGCGGGAAGCATCCAGGATCCCGCGGGAATGCCTGGCGTCGCGCAAATGACGGCGGAGATGCTAACGCAGGGAACCGCGAAGCGCTCCGCGCGGGAGATTGCCGAAACGATCGATTTTATCGGGGGATCGCTGGAGGCTTCGGCGGAAAAGGACGCGACCACGGTCGCTCTCGACATCGTGAAGAAGGATCTGGACACGGGACTCGATCTGATGGCCGACACCGTGCTGCATCCCGCGTTTCGCGACGACGAATTGAACCGGCAGCGCCAGCAGCTTCTCTCCAATTTGACCGTGCAGTATTCGGACCCTGAATATCTGGCATCGGTGGCATTCAACCGGATTGTATTCGACAACTCGCCGTACGGCTGGCCGCAGGAAGGTACTCCGGAAACAGTGCAGAAACTCAGCCGGGACGAACTGGCGAAATTTCACGATGCCACCTATGCGCCGAATCAGTCGTTGCTCGCTTTTGCAGGTGACATCACACCGGAAGAAGCCTTCGCCGCCGCGGAGAAATATTTTGGAGCATGGCCCAAGCTGGATGCCGCGCCCGCGAGGCCGTCCGCGGCTCCTGCCGCGCCATCCGGGCAGCACATTTGGCTGATCGACAAGCCCGACGCGGTTCAAACGCAGATTCGGGCCGGGACGTTGGGGATTCGGCGAGGCGATCCAAATTACATTCCCGTCGCGGTAATGAACCGGATCTTCGGCGGAGGCTACAACAGCCGCCTGAACACGGAAGTGCGAGTCAAGAAAGGACTCACCTACGGCGCCTATTCCTCATTCAACCCGCACCGCTACGCGGGGTCGTTCGTCGTGGGGACATTCACGAAGACGTCGAGCACGGTGGAAGCAACAAAGCTGATCGTGGACCTCCTCGGCAAAATGTCGAGCGGGGATGTGGCTCCGGCGGAGATGGATTTCGCGAGAGACTATTTGGCCGGCGTATACCCGATTCAATCGGAGACGGCCGAGCGCGTGGCGGGGCGCGTGCTTGCGGTGGCCGAATTCGACTTGCCGGCGGACTACAACAGCACCTATCCGAACCGAATCCGAAGCGTCACGCCCGGGCAAGTGCAGGAGATGGCGAAGCGATACCTTGAAACGAAGAATCTGGATATCGTTCTGGCGGGCAATGTGGGGGCGTTCCGTGACGCCTTAAAGAAGGAGTTTCCCACCGCGCAGTACACCGAAATTCCGTTCGACCAGATCAATGTGCTGGCCCCCGACCTGCGGAGCAGAGCGCCGCGGGCGCCACCACAACCGGGACCGGCTCCGAACTAACGGGATTGGCTATTTCACCGTCAAGATCACTTTGCCGATGTTCTTCCGGTCGTGAACAAACTGGTGTGCCGCAGCAGCCTGAGCGAGCGGGAACGATTTGGCGATCACAGGTTTGATCTTCCCGGCGGCATACAGACGAAAGATCTCATCAAGCTCGCTTCGCAACAGCACGCCGCGCGACTGCAAGCCCGAAAGGTTGACGCCAATCACGGAAATATTGCGGCGCATCAACTTGAGCGGGTGAAAACGCGGCGTTTGCAGGAACGCGGTCGCGGCGCGCATCCAGTTCCGCTTCCGGTCCGGTCCCGCCGCGGCCGAGAAACCGTAGACGACCAACCGGCCAGTGGAACCAAGACACTCGCAGCTGCGCGTGAAGGATTTACCGCCGATGGGATCCATGACCATTTCGATGCCATCGGGAGAAAATTTCTGGACCGCCTGCACGAAGTCGGTTTTCTCGTAATCGATGGCGTGGTCCACACCGATTTTGCGCAGGTATTCCTGTTTCTCGGCCCCGGCCGTGCCAAAGATTACGAGACCCCGGGCGCGCGCCAGTTGCACGGCGGCGATTCCGACGCCCCCGGCCGCGCTGTGGATGAGAATTCGGTCTCCTGGTTGCAAATTGCCCATTGTAAAAATAGCGTGATAGGCCGTGAGATAGTTCACGGGTATCGCGGCGGCATCCTCAAACGGCATTCCCGCAGGCAAACGGACAACTTGCGACGCCGGAACCGCGACCCACTCGGCGTAGGCGTTGAATTGCGAGAAAGCAGTGACGGCATCTCCGGGCCGAAGCGGCTGGCCTTCGGCCGATCTCCCGCTTTCCGTTGCTTTTTCGACAACACCCGCGATTTCCAGTCCGGGAACAAACGGCGGCTTGGGTATGCCCGGATGCAAACCCATGCGCTGAAGGAGATCGGCGAAATTCACTCCGATGGTCCTCACCCGAATCAAGACCTCTCCTGACTTCGGCTGTGGGTCGGGCATCTGCCGCAACTCAAAAACTTCCGGTGCCCCATACCTCCGAACCACCATTGCGCGCATCTAACTCTCCTTTTGCCGGCGATTCATGCCGGGGGCTCTCTCGAATCGAGCCGTGGCTTCGCAGTTCGCGGCTTTTCGTTAGGGAATTAGGGCATCCTACTTTAAACTACTAGACTTTACGTCATGACGAAACACACGCGACGATACGGGGCGATCTTTGCCGGCATGGCCATATTGGTTGCCGCGTGCGTTTGCCTCGCTGCAGGACAGCCCGCGGCCGCTCCGACAGCTACCGAGCCGCCCGTGCTGACCGCGATGCAGGATGAACTCGACCGCTCGATGACGGCGCTTTCCAAGGCCGACCCGCCCGTCTATTTCATCAGCTACACCGTCTCGGACCGCCAGTACGTGCAGGTGTCCGGCTCGAACGGTGCGCTGCTTTCGAGCAGCGAAGACCAAGGCCGCTGGCTCGAAGTGCAGACTCGCACTGGCACCTACCAGCTCGACGATACCCACGCGCTGGGAGACCGCCAGCCAAGCTGGACGAGCCCGGGCGAGTCGATGGCCATTGATGATGACATTCCCGTGCTTCGCCGCGAAATCTGGCGCGAGACTGACCGCCAGTATCGCGCATCTACACAGGCCTTGATCAAGGTGAAGACGAGCCAACAGGTGCAGGTGCAGACGGCTGAGAGCGCCGCGCCGGATTTCTCGAAAGAACCGCCGCATACTTACATCGGCTCGCGCGTGGAAATTCATGTGGACCGGAAGCCCTGGGAAGAACGAGTGCGGCGATACACGGCCGCTTTCAGCAAGTCTCCCGCAGTGTTGAATTCCATCGCAACCTTTACCGTGCTGGGCATGAATCAGTACCAGGTGAATAGCGAAGGCACGAAGCTCGGCTTCGGACAGGTCCACTACCGGCTCGAACTTTATGTTCAGAGCAAGGCGCCCGACGGCATGGACATCAATCGCTTCGCAAACTTCGATTGGCTGGAGCCAAAAGACGCCCCTGACGACAAAACCGTCTTTGCCCGCATCCAGACGATGATTCAGGAAACCGAGGCGCTCGACAAAGCCCCGCTGATCGATCCCTACGCCGGGCCTGCTCTTCTGACCGGGCGCGCCGCCGCCGTCTTTTTCCACGAAGTTTTCGGCCACCGCGCCGAGGGCTTCCGCCAGAAGGAGATTAACGAAGGGCAGACGTTCACGAGCAAGATCGGCGCGCAGATCCTGCCGGATTTCATTTCGATCAAGGACGATCCCACGGAAGCAACGCTCGGCGGCCAGATGCTGCTCGGTTATTATCCCTACGACGATGAAGGCGTGCCCGCGGAGGACGTTCAGTTGATCGACCACGGGGTATTGAAGACATTTTTGATGTCGCGCTCACCACTCGTGAATGTTCCCCACTCGAACGGACACGGCCGCCGCCAGCTTGGCTATGTTCCCGTGGCGCGGCAGGGCAACTTGATCGTCTCCAGCTCGCGCACAATGACCGATCAGCAGCTCAGGCAGAAGTTGATCGAATTGGTCAAGCAGCAGGGAAAGCCGTTTGGCCTGCTGATCGACGACATCGCCGGCGGGTTCACATTCACCGGGCGAAGCAATCCACAAGCATTCCAAGTTCTTCCGCTGGTTGTCTACAAGGTTTTTCCGGATGGGCGTCCCGACGAACTCGTGCGCGGAGTCGATATCGTCGGCACTCCGCTCGTTTCTTTGACGAAGATCGTTGCCACCGGCAACACCCAGGAAATCTTCAATGGCTACTGCGGCGCGGAATCGGGCTCCGTGCCGGTTTCCGCCGTCGCACCTGCCATTTTGATTTCCGAGATGGAAGTGCAAAAGAAGGAAACTTCGACCGACCGGCCGCCCATCTTGCCACCGCCCGCCCACGATCCGGACGCGAAGGGACAAGCGCAGTGACGAAATTCGCGATCTGGGCTCTGTTGGCGGCGTTCGCGATGCCTGCGGTTGCGGCTGCGGCGGGCGGAGGCCGCGCGGCAGCAGCACAGGAGCCCGTGCAAGATTCGCTGTTTGGGGGGGACAAGGACCAAACGCTGCGGGCCATGCACGACGAGCTGGAACGATCGCGCACGCGCCTTCAGCTTCCCGGCGTGGACAAGCCCTTCTATATTGAATACCGGCTGCTCGATGTCGATGTGCGCAGCGTAACGGCCTCCTTCGGCTCGCTTCTAGCCAGCGACACGGCGCGGAGCCGCTTTATGAGTGTGGATGTCCGCGTGGGCGACTACCACCTCGACAATTCCAACTTCATCAGCGAGGATGGATTCCGGGGATTCCTTGGCTCGACTGGACAGGTGGGGATTGACCGCGATTACAACTCGCTGCGGCAGGATTTGTGGCTTGCCACCGACCAGGCGTACAAGGCTGCGGTTACGCAGATGTCGCTCAAGCAGGCGTTCCTTCGCAGCCTGACGAAGGCGCCGGAGATCGACGACTTCTCGCAGGCGTCACCGTTGGTGAAAATCGACCCGCGCATGGAGCCCGACTGGACGTCGCGCAATTGGGAAAACGAAGCGCGCACTTCTTCGGCGGCACTGAAGAACTTTCAGGACATCTACGGGTCGCGCGTCAACTATTACCTCATTTATGTCACGTCGTACCTGATGACGAGCGAGGGCACGGCGATTCGAACCTCTCACAGCATTGCGGGGGTGGAAGCCTCGCTCGACACACAGGCCGACGACGGCATGCCGCTTCACAATTATTACGCTGCATATGCCTCGCGTCCCGCCGGTCTGCCCGACCCAGCCACGGTGAGCAATGGTCTCGAACAGGCAGGCACTGAGCTGATGCAGCTTCGAGCGGCCCCCTTGGTGCCGGACTTCACGGGCCCCGTGCTGCTGGATGCGCCCGCCGCCGCCGCCGTGCTGGCGCAAGTGCTGCCGCCGTCGCTTTCAGGCGCGCGCCCGCCGCTTTCCATGGCGCCGCAATTCGATCAAATGATGGAGCGCGTGGGAGCACGAAGCGAATGGACGGGGCGGGTTGGGACGCGCGTGCTGCCGCCCACCGTCAGCCTGGTAGACGATCCGACGCTGAAGGATTTTAACGGGCAGCCTCTGCTGGGAAGCTATGACGTAGACGATGAGGGCGTGAAAGCGCAGCGCGTTTCGTTAGTCGAAAACGGCATGTTGAAGGACTTGCTGATGTCGCGGAGACCGGGCCCGGATTTCCAAGCCTCGAACGGCCATGCCCGCTCGGCAGATCTTTCGGACCCAAAGCCGCTGAGCAGCAACCTGTTGTTCCAGGCGAGTGACGGCCTGAGCCCCACAGATTTGAAGAAGAAATTTCTGGATGCGTGCCGTGAAGACGGCCAGCAATGGTGCCTCGAAATTAAGCAAATGGATAACCCGGCTCTTTCTTCGGTAAATCAGGAGGATTTTTCCGATTTTCTCGGCAGCCTCGCGGGAGGAATCGCGAGCGGTGAACGTGCACCGTTGCTCGTGTATCGGGTCTATGTGGCGGATGGCCGCGAAGAGCTGGTGCGCGGCGGAGTCATGGAAGGGCTTACGCTGCGATCACTTCGAAATCTTCCCGGCGTCGGCAACGATGCCACGGTATACACCTACATGCAGAATCCCGCCGACGGCTTTGCGGGATCGGCGCTCGGCGCGTTCGGTTCGGCGCAAGGAGGCATCCCGAGTACGGTGATCGCACCTTCGCTGGTGCTGGATGACGTGGAAGTCCGCGGTTTCCATGGCGAGCCGCGCCGTGTTCCTTTCATTCCCGCGCCACCTCTCAAATAGCCTGCCGTCGCTCCCTCATGCGGGAAACGTCGCGAGGCTCGGCGTGTGCTCGGTCTGCGGTTCGGCTCAGCGTATAATCGCGCGATATGTCTGAGGTGGTCGCACAGGCATCGCGCGAAAAGCGGCTGGCAGCTCTCGGCTCGGTTGGTTCGGCCGTGGTGCTGGTGTTTCTGAAAGTCTTCCTGGCGGTCGCCACCGGCAGCCTGGGAATTATCTCCGAAGCCCTGCATTCGATCCTGGACCTCGTTGCCGCCGTCATTACGTACTTGTCGGTGCGAGTCTCGGACAAGCCCGCAGACGCGGAGCACCTCTACGGTCACGGGAAAGTGGAAAGTTTTTCGGCGTTCGTGGAAACAGGACTGCTTCTCCTGACGGCGGTATACATCATCTGGGAAGCTTTTCAACGGCTGCTGTTTCAGTCCGCCCACATTCGTCCCAGCGTGACGGCCATCGTCATCCTGGTCTTCGCCATGGGGATCGACGTGATCCGCTCCCGAGCCCTGGGCCGCATCGCAAAAAAATATCCCAGCGAGGCGCTGGAGGCGGACGCGCTGCACTTTTCGACCGACGTGTGGAGCACGCTCGTGGTGATCGTCGGCATCACGGCGGCGTGGCTGGGGATTCGATGGAACATTGCATGGCTCGGCAAGCTCGACGCAGTGGCCGCCTTGGGCGTAGCCGGCGTCATCATCTGGATTGGGTCGAGGCTTGGCAAACGCACGCTGGACGCGCTGCTGGACGTAGCGCCCGGAGGCCTGCACGAACGAATCATGAATGCCGTCAACGGAACCGAGGGTGTGCTGCAAACCGAACGTGTGCGCGTGCGACGCGCGGGCCAGCGCTATTTCGTGGATGTGACCATCAGCACGCCGCGCACCGCGAGCCTGGAACAGGCGCACGCCACCAGCGATGCGGTGGAGAAGAATATCGACCGGGTGGTTCCCGCCGACGTGGTGGTGCACGTGGAGCCGCGTGCGAGGCAGAACGAGCACCTGTTTGAAACCATTCGCGCGATCGCGCAGCGCCGCGGGCTGGCCGTGCACGAATTATCGGCGCATCACCTCGATGGACGGCTTTTCGTGGAGCTGCATTTGGAGGTGGACGAAGGAGCCAGCTTGCGCGAGGCGCACCGGCATGCCACCGAACTCGAGCATGACATCCACGAAGCGACCGATCCGCGGGCGCTGGTCAATATCCACATCGAGCCTCTGGGCGCGCATATTCCGGGCGCCGAGGAGATGGAAGGGCTTTCCCGGTCGGTGCAGGATTTTCTAAATTCACTTTCGTCGGAGCATCGCGAACTCACCAACTGCCACGAAGTTCGCGTGCGCACCGTGGAACACAAGATTCTGGTTTCCTGCCACTGCGTGATGGACGGTAATCTCCCCGTCACCCAGGTACACGACATTACCGCCGCGTTGGAAGATCGCATCAGGGATCGCTTTCCGCAGATATTTCGCGTGACGATTCACCCCGAACCCGTCGAAGAGAACTGACCCTTGCCGCGAAAAACCTGCGCGCCCAGGGCCAGGATGGCGGGAAAACATTCGAGGACGTAGCGCGGTTCGGGAGCCTCGTCCGCTAGTGTCGTCAGGTATACGGTGCGCACCAGGACAAACAGAAACAAGAATGCGCAGGCCGGCTGCCGGCGGCAGACCCAAGCTCCCGCCAAGGCCAGCGCCACATAAAAGCAATTCACGAAGGCAAGGCCCAGGGTCGCCAGGAAGTCACCACGGTCATCCTGCCATTTTTCGCGAAGCGGCCAGAGCTTGCCGGAGATGGGAAGCAGTTCTACTCGAGGAGTGAACCACATCGTGACGGAACGGAGCAAAGGTATCCGGAGGTAGGTGCGCAGGGCGTGCCGCGCGGTCCGCTCGCGTGCGATCTGCTTCAGCGCAGCGTCTTGTTGCCGATCCCAGGTGAGGGTATCGTTGTACCGGTCGAAAACATCCGTCACGCGAGCTCGCTCCCGCGAGGAATCGAACGCGGACGCGGGAAGATCGCACATGGAAATTGGCTCGACATCCAGTTTCCAGGTGACCAGATATACATCGCGAAACCGCCAGAGCCATGTATTGATCCATGCGTCGAATCCGAGCGGTGCAAATTCACCAGGAAGTTCGCTGTAATGCGGCGCCAGAAACTGCACCTCGTGAAGCGTACGCCAGTTGCGCGCGGCCCATGGCAAGAGTGGCAGCACCAAGCCGATACTCAGCAGCAGCACGGCACGCGTGAGTTTTCGCCAGTTGCGGGGACGCCACCACTTCGCGAGAAGCACGAGACCGGCCGCAAGCAGCAGTAGCGGAGTTTCCGGTCGCACGAGCGTTCCGAATCCAACGATTAGGCCGCCCAGAATCCACTGCCTCCAGCGGGTATCGGAAGCGGATGCATCAAAAAGCTCGCTACCCGGCACGCCGAGATCCGTCTCCAGCAAAACGAGGATGGCCAAGGCCGTCAAAAACGTGACCAGGGTCTCGGTCAAAACGACCGCTGTGTAATTCGCCGTGAACGGGCACAGGGCTGCGAGCCATAGTCCGGCCAGTGCTACACGGCGGCGAGAACGCTGAGGAGCCAGTCGCGCCGCAATCAATGCCACAAGCAGACAAGTCGCCAGGTCGACGGCGACCTGGACAAACATGACGGGTTGCGTGACGCGTCCGGCGAAGGAAAAGATTGCCGCCAGAAAGGCGGGATAGCCCGGCACCCGCATGTCCACGGGCGTCAAGCGCCCGGCGATAGGGAAACCGTAAACACCGTTGCGCAACCAATTCCAGGCTAACTCGATGTAGAATGGCGCATCGCCTGAGCCTGTCGCTGGAAATTGCAGCACGAAGAAAAAGCGCAGGATCAGCCCCGCCGATACAGCAAGAATGGCGGTTGCAAGCATCTTACGTGAGACGGCTGTCACGGACAGTATCCCCAAGGCGACTGGCGGCCGCCCATGAAATCACACGATGATAAGTGGCAGCATTGAAACCAGCCTGTGCCGGTGCATCCTTGTAAACCTGGAGTGTTCTGCATAGGCTCAGTATTTTGGAATCCTAGCTTGGAATGTCCCGATGCCTGAGCGCAAGCCCATATTCTACGACGAGGAACGCCGGCGCTGGCGGCGAACCCGGCGAGTATTGGAAATCACGGGCGCCCTTTTTACGCTGGTCTTGGTGATCTTCCTTCTGAATGTCGCGCGCAAGCCGGAATTGCCCGAACTTTTGCGCCCGAATACCCATGGCGGGTTGCATGCAATCCACTTCCGGCAACGGGCGAAATCGGTGCGCTCAGGCCGCAAGCGCAAGGTGGCAGCGCTGGGCAAGATTCCGCAGAATTACGATCCGCTGCGCGCCGCCTTCTATGTGAGCGACGATTACACCAGCTTGGCTTCGCTTCAACTGCACTATCACGATATCGACTTGCTGATTCCGGAAGCGCTCCACGCGGTTTCGGCCGATGGCCGCCTGGATGCAGAGCCGGACCCGAAACTCACCGCATTTTTACAGACTCTCCGGTCGCGCAATGTGGATCTTCCGGTCATGTCGATGGTCAATAACTATGACGGAAAAAAGGGATGGTGCCCGCCTGAAATGCTGCAAATGCTGGCGAATCCCGCGACACGCGAGCGGCTTGCGATGCAACTCGAAGAATTCGCCGTCGCCGAGCGCCAGCCCGGCATTGTGGTGGATTTCGAATCGCTGCCCCGATCGAGCGAACAGAATTTTCAGCAATTCATCCATGACCTGGGAGTGGTTTTGCACGCCAGGGGCCTGAAGTTGATGGTCGCGCTCCCGGCGGCCGACTGGAGCTATGACTATAAGTATTTCGCTTCACAGACCGATGCGATCATCATGATGAATTACGATTTCCACTGGCCGACTTCGTCTCCCGGGCCTATCGCCCCGCAGGATTGGTTTGAGCGCAATATTCAAAACATCGTGAAGCTTGTGCCGCCGGAAAAACTCGTGATGGGCATTGCGAACTACGGATACGACTGGCCCGCGAAATCCAAGCGCGTGCCGCACCCGGTCGCGCAGGCGGTGACGTTCCAGCAGGGAGTGATCACCGCGGTCGAATCCGGCTCCGACATCCTGTTCGATCCAAACACATTCAACCTGCATTATTCCTACGAGGATGAAAAGAACCAAGTTCACAACGTCTGGATGCTCGATGGCATCACTGCCTACAATCAAGCCCGCGCCGCGGAGCGCGCCGGGGTCCGCGGGACCGCCCTGTGGCGCTTAGGGATGGAAGATCCATCCGTATGGGACATTTGGGACACGACGCATCCGACGGATGCCGTTCGCAGCAAGCTCGAGGATATCCCGCCGGGTTACGATCTGGTTCTGGAAGGCGACGGCGACATCTGGCGCATCACGGCAACGCCCAAAAGCGGCCGGCGAACATTCGATTACGATTCCGAGAGCGATGAATTCGACGATGAAAGCTTCCAGAGCTATCCGCTTTCCTGGCGGATCCAGCAAATGGGCGCCGCGCCGCACAAAATCGCGATCAGCTTTGACGATGGCCCGGATGCAAGATGGACGCCACAAATTCTCGACATCCTGAAGGAGAAACAGGCGCCAGCCACGTTTTTCGTGATCGGCGATCCGGCGAATCAGGAAGCAGGCCTCGTACGGCGCGAATACGCCCAGGGAGAAGAGATCGGCAATCACACCTTCACTCATCCCGAATTCGACGCCATTTCGAAAACGCAGATTCAGATCGAATTGAATCTTACCGAACTGCTGCTCGAGAGCAGCCTGGGCGTTAAAACAACGCTGTTCCGTCCGCCCTATGGAATCGATCATCAGCCGGAAACAGCCAGCGAGATTCAGATGCTGCCGATTCCACAGTCGATGGGCTACGTCATTGTCGGCGCGCGCGTCGATCCTCACGACTGGGGCGAAGTCAATGGCCAGCCACCGCCACCGGCGAAAACAATCGTGCAGCGAGTGCTGGCGGAGGCGGAGGCCAACAAAGGCAACATCATCTTAATGCACGATGGCGGCGGCGACCGCAGCCACACTGTCGCGGCGCTGCCGCAAATTATCGATGGGCTGCGCGCCAAAGGTTTTCAGTTCGTTACCGTTTCAGATCTTCTAGGCCAGACGCGCGCCCAGGTGATGCCTGCACTGAGCCATAAGGAGTGGCTGCAGGTCCGCGCCGATGCGTTCATCTTCGATGTCTTTCGCTGGTTCCGATCCATCATCGCGTTCATTTTCGTCGCGGGCATTGTGCTAGTGAGCGGCCGCGCGCTGATCATCGGACTACTGGCGCTTGCCGAGAAATTGCGTCCCGAGCCGGAAGATCACCCGGACTATAAGCCGATGGTGAGCGTGATCATCCCCGCCTACAACGAGGAAGCCGTGATCGTCGATACCATTCGCGCGGCGCTGGCGTCCGACTACCCCCTGCTTGAAATCCTCGTCGTTGATGACGGATCGAAGGACCGCACCGCCGAACTCGTGCGCACCCATTTCGACCGTGACCGCCGCGTGCGACTGCTGCCGCAAGCCAATCACGGCAAGCCTTCGGCTTTGAATCACGGTCTCTCGGAAGCTGCCGGGGACATCACGATTTCCATCGACGCCGACACGATCGTGGATTCCGACGCGATCCCGCTGCTCGTCCGGCATTTTGCGGATCCGAAAGTCGGCGCCGTCGCCGGCAACGTTAAGGTGATGAATCGCAACCGCTGGCTCACGCGGTGGCAAGCGCTCGAATACATCACCAGCCAGAATCTGGAGAAGCGCGCCTTCGATTTGTTGAATTGCATTCCCGTTGTTCCCGGGGCAGTGGGCGCGTGGCGGACGGACCTGCTGCGCAGCCATGGTGGTTTTTCAGGCGACACCGTCGCCGAGGATACCGACCTGACGCTAACCATCCGGCGTAACGGCTGGAAGATTCTGTACGATGAGGATGCCATCGGCCGTACCGAAGTTCCTGAAACGATGGACACTTTGATCCGCCAGCGGTTCCGCTGGACCTTTGGCACCATGCAAGCGACCTGGAAGCACCGGGACACGGTGGGCAAGCCCCGCTACGGCACGCTCGGCTGGATAGCGGTGCCCAATATCTTCTTATTCCAGATTATTCTTCCTCTCGTTTCACCGTTGATCGACCTGCTGTTCGTACTCACCCTCGTCTTGTGGGCGCTCGCACAGCTCCGGATCACAAGGCTGCCACAGCTGTGGACGTCCCAAGACGTGGAACGCTCGCTGGTCTTTTTCGCGCTATTCATGGTGATCGATTTGCTCACGTGCGTTGTCGCCTTTGCCCTCGAAAAGCACGAAGATTGGACGCTTCTTGCTCCACTGATCTTGCAGCGCTTTTATTACCGGCAAATGATGTATGTGGTGTTGTTCCGGGCGCTCAAAGAAGCCGTGCAGGGGCGCCCTGTAGGATGGCGCGGGGTCGAGCCGCCGCAGGTTCCCGCGCAGATGGCGCAGGTTTGACGAATTTTTGCGCTTTATTCGCTAGGCGGCCAGGCCGAAATGGTACCCATTCATTGCAACTTCTTCTGATTCAATGTGACTTGCCCCTGTACCTAGGTGACGTTTTCATGTTGCCGTTAGAGAATGACAGAATAGGGAGCTAAGACACCGCTAATGAGCGCGGATTGACGTTGTGATCGGAGTTTGCTATGGTTTCTCAGGTCTGGCAAGGTGCACAGTGAAACGCCGAGCAGCCCGAGCCTCTCAATCCTTACGTGACAGGCATAAAGCGTTGAATAATAAGGGCTTAAAAAACGAAACAAAGAAAAAGCTGGTTCCTCCCGACCCAGACGGGCCCGCAAAGCAGCAGCAGTTAAAAGGCTACGAAGAGGGGCTCGTTCAGTTTCAGCAGCAGAAATTCCACCGTGCCAAGCAGGCGCTGGAGCGCGTGCTGGAGGGACCGAGCAAGGAATTGCGTGATCGTGCGCTGGTTCATATCCGCGTGTGCGACCAGAGAATCGCCCGGCCGCCGGTGGCTGCTCTGAAATCTCCGGAAGACCACTATACGCATGGTGTGGCGCTGATGAACCTGGGGCGCTGGGACGAGGCGAGAGAACACCTTGATCGCGCCCGAAAAGCAGCCCCTAAAGCTGACCACGTCGTGTATGCGATGGCGGCGCTCGATTGCCTTACCGGTGAGGCGGACTCCGCCATGGAGAATTTGAAGACCGCGATTCAGTTGCGGCCGGAAAATCGGTATCACGCTCGCAACGACGAAGATTTTGCGTTTTTGCAGGAAGATCCTCGCTTTACGGAGTTGCTCTATCCCGAGCGAGACGGTTCAGCCATCTGATTTCCTTCGGCTCTTGTGAAAAGCCTGTCGCAGCGTCGCTCCCGGTCTGTTCGAATTGTCGCGTTGGGAGGCGGTACCGGCCTTTCGACCGTTCTCCGAGGTCTGAAGGAGCATATCGCAACCGCTAAGAAAAGTGGGCCACACCGCCTGATCGCCGATTTGACAGCGGTGGTTACAGTGACAGACGACGGTGGCAGTTCGGGACGCTTGCGCAGGGAATACAGCGTGCTTCCTCCCGGAGACATCCGCAACTGCATGGTGGCGCTCTCGCAGGACGAGCACCTGCTCGGCAAGCTTTTCCAGTATCGCTTTCCCGTGGGACGAGGACTCGCGGGACACAGCTTCGGAAATCTTTTTCTGACGGCTCTGACGAACATTACCGGAGACTTTTCGAAAGCGATTCAAGTGTCCGCGCAGGTGCTCGCAATCCGTGGCCGAATCTTTCCGTCAACGGCTCAAAACGTCACACTCGAAGCGGATCTCGAGAATGGCACGACGGTTGCCGGCGAGACGAATATTTCTCGCTCGACCGCCCGCATCGCGCGAGTTCGCTTGGTGCCGCGCAGGGTCCGCCCCGTCCCCCAGGTGCTCAAGGCGCTTCGCGAAGCGGATCTCATACTGGTCGGGCCCGGCTCTTTATACACGAGCATTATTCCGAATTTGTTGGTGGAAGAGATCGTCGATGCGATCTCCCGTTCCCACGCTACCCGCGTCTATATCGCGAACCTGATGACGCAACCGGGTGAAACGCAGCATTATTCGGTGGCCGATCATGTCCGCGCCATCTACGCTCAAACGCGTCCGGGCCTCTTCGATTGCGTCGTGGTCAACAGCAAGCCGGTGATGCCGCGCCTGCTCCGCCGATACCGCGCGGAAGGCGCCGAGCCGGTCGAGCCATCGCTGGATGAACTGGACCTGCTGGGCCTGCGTTGCGTGACGGGAGATCTGTTGCAGGAAGAAAACGTTGTCCGGCACGATCAATCACTGCTCACCCGGCTCTTGCTCGAGAAGTTTGTCAAGCACCGTCAACGCCGCGAAACGAAGCCTTGAAGTACCCACTGGAATCAACCGAGCTACCGCAGAGATCCTTTGATTCGAATGCGCAGCGCTTATTGCCCGGCTCCGTGAGTGTTCGTATACTCACGGAAGGGCTACGGGTTCTTGAATGTCTGCCCGCATAGCCTTCCATGCCGCTTTGCCGTAAAGGAAAACGCATGGATAGCGTCATGTGGAGGTGGGAATGCCGGCTGGTCCCCAAAACGAGTTGAACGTTTACGAATCCGCTGAAGCGCGATTTGAAATCGCGGCTCAAAAGCTGGCACTAGAAGAGGGTATTTATCGCTACCTGAAATATCCCAGTAAGGAAATCACCGTTTACGTTCCCATCGCGCTCGACAGCGGCCACGTGGAAGTATTCATCGGGTATCGCGTGTTGCATTCGGCAGTGCGCGGTCCAGGCAAAGGGGGAATTCGGTTCGCACCAGACGTCACGATTGATGAAGTGAGGGCACTGGCAGCTTGGATGACCTGGAAGTGCGCCGTGGTAAATATTCCATTCGGTGGAGCGAAGGGCGGCGTCATTTGCGATCCTTCCAATCTGTCGAACACGGAGCTGGAACGCGTCACCCGGCGTTATACCGCTGAACTGAGCGACTGGCTCGGCCCCGAGCGAGATATCCCCGCGCCCGACATTGGCACGAACGAGCAAATCATGGCCTGGGTAATGGATACCTACTCGATGCACGTCCGGAAAGCCACGACGGCCGTGGTTACAGGCAAGCCACTCGATTTGGGCGGATCGCAAGGACGCAAGGAAGCCACGGGGCGCGGGCTGACGATTTGTTGTAATAAGGCCGTCGAGAAACTCAAGGTAAAGCGCGAGAGTTGCCGCGTTATCATCCAAGGTTTCGGCAATGTCGGCTCGCAAGCATCGCGTTTATTACACGAAGCTGGCTATAAAATCATCGGCGTCGCGGATATTCACGGCGGACTCCATAACGAGAATGGTTTTGATGTTCCCGAACTGTACGATTGGGTTTATCGGCAGAAAATGCCGTTGCAGCAGTTCCCCAGTGGAGGCGAGAAGGTAAGCGCGCAAGAAATTCTCTTTCGTCCCTGCGATATACTCGTTCCGGCCGCAACGGAAAACCAGATTACGGCCCAAAATGCGCAACGGCTCGACTGCCGTATCCTTTGCGAAGGAGCAAACGGCCCGACGACATCCCACGCGGATCCCATCATCGAAAAAAAGGGAATCTTCATCATTCCGGACATACTGGCCAACGCGGGCGGAGTCACCGTCAGCTACTTCGAGTGGGTGCAAGACCGCCAGGGGTTTTTCTGGCGCGAAAGTGAAGTGAATGAACGCCTGAAGGACGTGATGGAGCAGAGTTTCGATCACGTGGTGCACTACGCCGAGACCCACAGCGTGAACAACCGCATTGCGGCTTACATTCTTGCAATTGACCGCGTCGCTCGGGCGTTGAAGTTGCGCGGCTTCTACGCATGAGTTGACACTGCCCGCTGAAATGAGATATGAAGGCGCCAGTGTACGCGGATTCAATATCTCCCGGAGCGCTGAAAACCGAGGAAGAGCACCGTCGCGATATCTGTACCGCCGGCCGGTGGATTCGCGAGCGCGGCTACGTGGTCGCAACAGACGGAAACATTTCTGTCCGGCTCGATTCACAGCGCATCCTCACGTCCGCAACGGGTGTGAACAAGGGGACGATGTCGCCGGAAGACATCGTCATCACGGACTTACAAGGCCGCAAGCTGAGCAGTCGTCGGAATCCGTCGTCCGAACTGGCGATGCACCTTCTGATCTACCGGCTGCGGCCGGATGTCAATGCAGTTTGCCATGCGCATCCCCCGGTCGCGACAGGATACGCCGCCGCCGGCATCCCGCTCAACAAGGCTCTCCTTTGCGAACTCGTGATTGCGCTGGGGTGGATTCCCGTGGCGCGCTATGGCACGCCAGGCACGCCCGAGTTGGCCTTAGCCATTGAACCTCTCATTCATGGACATGACGCGATCCTGATGGCAAATCACGGTGTTGTCACGTATGGCCCGGACCTTCTGACCGCTTTTTATCGCATGGAGACAACCGAGCATTTCGCTCGCGTGTCGCTCGTAACGGAACTTCTCGGGAAGCAAGTTCTGCTCTCGGATGGCGACGTCGAAAAATTGCTTGCCGCGAGGGCCCGCTATGGCCTGCAAACCGCCGCGACCGTGGGACCGGAAGGCCCGGTGACCGCCGACGCGGGCGGCACCGAGCGTGTAACGTTGACGCGGCGCGAACTGGACGTCCTTCTCGATGAAGCCATCCAGAAGGACCGGTCGCGCCGCTGAATTTTCCGAAAGGAAAAGCGCGGCCACGGCTGCGCAACTTTAATGTCGCCGCCGAGCGCTTCGTTGACACTCCCGTCCCGCTAATCAATAATCGCTCGACATGATTGGTTCGCTCCGCGGCATGCTGGTCGATAAGCGCCCCAACCAAATCCTGCTGGAAGTGGGTGGTGTCGGTTATCAAGTGCAGATCCCACTCTCGACGTTTGCCGGGCTGGAAGCGTTGCATAGCGAAGCTTCCCTTTTGATTCACACGCATGTGCGTGAAGACCAGTTTGTGCTCTACGGGTTTCTGACCGCGCGAGAAAAGCATTGCTTCGAGCTTCTCCTTTCCGCGTCGGGAGTCGGGCCTTCGCTTGCGCTGAAAATTCTTTCAGGCATGAGCCTCGAAGATCTGATACCCGCCATCCGCAAGAGCGACATCGCTCAGCTGGTGCGAATCCCTGGCGTGGGGCGGAAGACCGCGGAGAGAATCGTGGTTGAACTGCGCGACAAGCTCGAGGTTGTGGATGTCGCGGAGTCCGGAAAGCCCGCGACGCAATCTCAGCTTGAATCGGATGTTGCATCGGCGCTGATCAATCTGGGGTACGACGCGCGCTCGGTCGAGAAAGCGATCGAGAAGGCGCGTGGTTCAGACAGCGGCGATTTCGAGGGCCTGCTGCGCGGGTCGCTCCGGACCCTCGGCGGCTCGGCGATGCAGAAAGGCGCGCGCGCGGGCCACAAGTGATCGCTCTTGCGCGGCATAGATAAAGAGGAAATGACCGACGGGCGAAACCGAATTGTTTCGGGAAAGGCGTTCGACGAGGACGCGCGCATCGAGGCAAGCGTCCGACCGGCCAGCTTCGGCGATTACATCGGACAGGAACGCGTTAAGGAAAACCTACAAATCGCCGTGGAAGCGGCGCGTGCCCGCGGCGAAGCGCTCGACCACGTTTTGCTCTATGGCCCGCCGGGCCTCGGCAAGACCACGCTGGCGCAAATTCTTGCAAACGAAATGCGCTCCTCAATCAAAATCAGTTCTGGCCCGCTGCTGGAAAAAAAAGGCGACTTGACGGCGGTTCTCACCTCGCTCGACCCGCGCGACTTTTTCTTTCTCGACGAGATACATCGACTGCAGCCCGCGCTCGAAGAGATCCTTTATCCCGCAATGGAAGATTTTCGCGTCGACCTGATCATCGGGCAAGGGCCTGGCGCGCGCGTGCATCCGTATCAACTGAATCAATTTACGTTGATTGGCGCGACGACCCGCGCCGGCCTCATCATGGCCCCGCTGCGTTCTCGTTTTGGCATCGTGCATCGCCTGGAATTTTACTCGCCTGAGGATCTATTGCGGATCGTGCAGCGCTCCGCACAAATTATGGGTATCACAGCGGACGAGGCCGGTGCCAGCGAGATCGCCCGCCGAAGTCGCGGCACACCGCGCGTGGCGAATCGACTGCTGCGCCGCGTCCGGGATTACGCGGAAGTCCGTGCGAAGGGCCATATTACGCTCGGTGTGGCGCGCGATGCGCTCGCGATGCTGGGAGTTGACGAACATGGCCTTGACGATGTCGATCGCAATCTGCTTCTGACCATTGTGCAGAAGTATTCCGGAGGGCCGGTCGGGCTGAGCACGATTGCCGCCTCGCTGAGCGAGGAGGAAGATGCGATCGAAGAAATCTACGAGCCTTATCTGATGCAACTCGGCTTGCTCGACCGCACGCCACGCGGTCGCATCGCCACGGCACTGGCCTACAAACACCTTGGCATTGCCGAACCCCGTCGACAGACCGGGTTGTTCAGCTAGCCACGAACAGCCTGTAAGACCAAACTGGAAAGTGGAAAAAGCCGCCTGTGAAAATCTCACAGGTTAGAAATCGCTTCTTCTTCTCGCTTGCACTGGGTTAGGTTGTATCCATGGAGACGGTTTACCTGTCGCTCGGGTCCAATCTGGGGGATCGCACAGAGAACATTGCGCGCGCCATGGGGGCGCTGGGGCCGCACGGTGTGCGGACGGTGCGCCAATCCTCGATCTATGAAACCGAACCTGTCGATGTTCGGGAGCAGGGCTGGTTCTTGAACTGCGCGGCTGAGGCGGAAACCGCTTTGATGCCGCAGCAACTGATGCACGCGCTGCTTGAAATCGAACGCTCGCTCGGCCGGCGCCGGCTCATCCTGCGTGGACCACGATTGATCGACATCGATATTCTGTTTTTTGGCTCGATCATTGTGAGGGCGCCTCAACTTGAAATCCCTCATCCGCGCATGACGGAGCGGAGGTTCGTGCTCGTGCCACTCGCCGAAATCGCGCCGGATTTGCAGCATCCCGTACTGAAAAAAAACATTGCCGAACTACTCGCCGGCACGCCCGACAGAAGCCATGTCCGCATCCACGAGGCAGATCGCAGTGCTGCCAGGCGAGGCTAGCTGTTTCACGGGTGGGCAGCTATTTGATCGAGCCGCGCACAGGCTCAGGCATGTAGAAGCCAGCTTCGACGGGGAGTCCTGCACGCTCAAACTGGATGGTTGTATGCGTGATCTGAAAATCCTGAGCCAGGATCTGCCTGATGTTGGCAAGAATCCTTTCGCTCTCTTCCATGTGCATATCGGGGATACGAACATGGCACGAGA
>Ga0307372_10003809_pt1 | contig 23791 bp, 26 predicted proteins | sample OX1MG_FD_202533 | JGI IMG/M metagenome (GOLD analysis project Ga0307372, IMG submission 202533) | Soil microbial communities from Risofladan, Vaasa, Finland - OX-1 | ecosystem: Environmental > Terrestrial > Soil > Coastal area > Acid sulfate soil | place: Finland: Risofladan, Vaasa | collected...
TCCCAGTCGTCCTGCGACACGCGCGGGAATCCCGCCTCGATGCGATCGACGCCGAGCTCGTCGAGCAGGCGTGCGATTTCGAGCTTCTGCTCCGGGTCGAGGACGACGCCGACGGTCTGCTCGCCGTCGCGCAGCGTCGTGTCGTACAGGCCGACATGCCCGCCGATGACATGGCCGTCGTTGAGGCCCCCTGTCCATATGAGATCGCTCAACAGCGCACGACTCCGTCGGGAAAGGCTGACAGCTTTTCCACGCCGTCGGCCGTGACGAGGAAGTTGTCCTCGACGCGGAGACCTCCGCCCCCGTCCCAGTAGATCCCCGGCTCGACGGCGAGCACCATTCCCTCCTCGAACGTCCCGGCGGCAGCCTGGTGCGGGTACGGCGGCTCGTGCGCACGCGCGCCGACGCCGTGACAGATGGGATGCGAGACCTCGAAGGCAAGCCCCTCGCGCACGAGGATGTCGAGCTCCGGCATCGACGCACCCGGCCGGATGAACGCCAGCGCGTTCTCGTACACGCCCATGAGCCGCTCCTCCAGCTCCGCGTATGCGGGCGTGAGGTCGCCGACGACGAGGTTCTTCGTGTGATCGGCCCAGTACCCGTCCGCACACACCCAGATCTCGAACAACACCGGCTCACCCTCGACCACCGGCCGGTCGCCGGTCGCCGTGAACGTCTTGATCCCCTTTCCGGCCCAGACGAGGGAGAACGGGAGCGCGAGCTCCACATCGGCGCGCGCCGTCCCCTGCCCATGCACGTGCCCCTGCCAGATCGCCGCCGCCTCGGACTCCTTCATGCCCGGCTCGAGCCGGCGTCGCACGTGCTCCATCGCGTCGGCCGCGATCTCATTCGCGATCCGCATCCGCGCGGCCTCCTGGTCGGTCTTGATCGAGCGCGCACGTGCCAGCAGCCCTGTCGCATCGACTGCGTCGGGGAACGCGTCGAACCACCCACGCGTGAACGTCGTCGGCTCGCCGACCATCCGGTCGGACGCCTGCGTGCCGAGCGACAGCTCGAGCCCGACGCGGCGGAACCCGCGGGCCGCGTCGGTCACCGCGTCGAGCGTCCGCGCAAGCGGCGGCCGAGGATCGCCCTCGTCGTACCCGCGCACGAATCGCACCCGCGACGTCCAGGCCGTGCGCTCCGCATCCTCCGCCGACGCCTCGAGGCAGATGAGCACCGGGTCACCCTCGCGCGGGAACACGCACGCGTCGTAGCCCTTCATGCCCCAGAAGTTCGTGAGATAGAGGACGTTGTCCGGCGCGCGGACGACGAGCGCGTCGAGACCGTCCTCCTCCATGAGCGCACGCACGCGCTCGAGCTTGGCGGAGTCGAGCGGGCGGCTCACGTCAGACGTAGTGCTCTTCGGTCCGCTCGAGCTCGCGGTCGTGGTCGACCATCATCCGCACGAGCTCCGGAAAGCGCACCGTCGGCTCCCAGCCGAGCTTCTCCTTCGCCTTCGACGAGTCGCCGATGAGGAGATCGACCTCAGCAGGGCGGAAGTAGCGCGGATCGATCTGCACGTACTCGCTCCACACGAGGCCGGCATAGCCGAAGGCCTCGTCGAGGAACTCGCGCACGGAGTGCGTCTCGCCCGTGGCGAGCACGTAGTCCTCGGCCTCGTCCTCCTGCAGCATCCGCCAGGCCCCGTCCATGTAATCGCGCGCGAAGCCCCAGTCGCGCTGCGCGTCGAGATTGCCGAGGCGAAGCACGTCCTGCTCGCCGCGCAGGATCGCGCCGACCGCGCGCGTGATCTTGCGCGTCACGAACGTCGGCCCACGCCGCGGAGACTCGTGGTTGAAGAGGATCCCGTTCACCGCGTACATGCCGTACGCCTCGCGGTAGTTCCGCGTGATCCAGTAGCTGAAGACCTTGCTCACGCCGTACGGGCTGCGCGGATGGAACGGCGTGTTCTCGGTCTGCGGGACGTGCTCTTTGCGCACCTGCCCGAACATCTCACTCGAGGACGCCTGATAGAAGCGGCACTTGACGTCCTCCTCGCGGATCGCGTCGAGCAGGCGGAGCGTCCCCATCGCGTCGGTGTCGGCGGTGTACTCCGGAACGTCGAAGCTCACGCGCACGTGGCTCTGCGCGCCGAGGTTGTACACCTCGTCCGGGCGAATGGTGCGCATCAGCTGATTGAGCGACGAACCGTCGGTCAGGTCACCGAACACGAGCTCGATGTCGCCGAAGATGTGGTCGACGCGCGCGGTGTTGAACGAGCTCGAGCGCCGGATCATCCCGAAGACCTCGTAGCCCTTCTCGAGCAGGATCTCGGCGAGATAGGAGCCGTCCTGGCCGGTGATGCCGGTGATGAACGCCTTGCGGCTCACCTCGGATGTCCTTCCGCCCACGAGATGACCGGGTTCCGCAGCACCCCGATCCGTTCGATCTCGGCCTCCATCACGTCGCCCGGCCGCAGGTAGAGCGACGCCGCATCCTCGCTGAACCCGGCCACGCCGCTCACCGTACCCGTCGAGAGAACGTCGCCTGCCGAGTAACCGAGCGGCGAGTAGTGGCTGATGATCTCCGGGATCGTCGTCGACATGCGGCCGGAGTGCGACGTCTGCCGCGTCTCACCGTTCACACGCAGCGTCATGGCGAGATCGTGCGGGTCGGGAATCTCGTCGGGCGTGACGATCCAGGGGCCGAGCGGGCAGAACGTGTCGATCGCCTTGCAGAACGAGAACACGCCGCTCTTCATCTCCTGGCGCTGGATGTCGCGCGCCGTGATGTCGTTGAAGATGACGTAGCCGGCGACATAGTCCATCGCCTCTTCCGGCCCGAACCACTTGCCGGACTTGCCGATGATCACCGCCAGCTCGAGCTCGTAGTCCAGCTCGTTCGTCAAATGCTCCGGATAGATGACCGGCTCGTCGGGGCCGACGATCGCATCGACGTTCTGGAAGAACATGATCCACGGCGCGATCTCGTGCGACCAGTTGACGCGCTTCGACTCCTCCTCGTGCTCACGGAAGTTGCCGGCGGTGTGGAAGAACTTCTTCGGGACGATCGGCGCGTGCAGGCGGGCATGGGCGAGCGGCGTGCGCTCGCCGACATCGTCGGCGCCGCCGCGCTCGAAGTACGCGCGCATGTCGGGCACGTCGAGCCGGACGATCTCCTCGCCCTCGATCCGCCCGACCTTCCCGTCGTCGTACGTGATGAGCTTCATCGGGACGTGAGCCAGGCGAGCACGTCGCCGGCGTTCGCGTCGGGCGGGAAGACGGGGTAGAAGACCTTCACGATCCGGGCATCCTCGGCGACGAGCGTGATGCGCTTGTAAAGGGTGAGCCCGGCGATCTCGAAGGTCGGGAGGCCGAGGGAGGCGCCGAGCTTTCGCTCCGGGTCGGCGATCACCGGGAACGGCATGCGGTTCCGCTCCGCGAACTCGAGCTGGTCGTCGAGCGTCTGCGCGGACAGGCCGGCGACGGGAACGCCGAGCTCCGGGTACAGATCGCGGAACGCGCACGACTGCGGCGTGCATCCGCGCGCACCCGGCGTCTCGTCCCAGCCCGGAAGTAGCGGGACGTCGGGGCGCCCACTGCGCGGATAGACATAGATGACGCCGAAGTCGCGGACATTGACGTCGCCCTGCGACGACGCCAGCATCAGCTCGGGCAGCTCGAGCCCGAGCAGGTGATCCGCGCCGCCGTCGTCCTCGGGCACCGGTAGCCCCGGCGGGAGCGTGTACACGTCATGCGACACCGCAGACCTCCATCGCGACGCGCGCGTACACCTCGGCCGTCTTGACGAGGCCGTCGATCTCGAGGTTCTCGCCCAGCTCGACGTCCATCAGCCCGGTGGACGTGCCGTAGTTCAGCGTCGGCACACCGTACCGCGTGAGCGCGGACGCGTCGCTGAACCAGCGCGTCACGTCGCGCTCCGGCTTCGCGCCGAAGACCTGCTCGTGCGCCGCGTCGACCGCGCGGACGAGCTCGTGCCCCTCGTCGATCTCCGCGCCGGGAGCGGTGACGTAGATCTCCGCCTCGGCATCGTGGGGAAGGCCGCGCACCATCTCGAGCACCTCGGCCCGCGCGACGGCCATCGGCTTCGTCGGCGGCACGCGCACGTCGAGGAAGAGATCAGTGTGGTGCGGCGTCCGCGAGACGCGCCAGCCGAAGCCGCCCTGGATCGCGCCGACGTTCACGATCGCCTTGGCGCCGCGATAGCTGTTCGACGGATCGTCCTCCCACGTCGGCAGCCACTTCTGCACGGCGGCGACGACCTCGTGCATGCGCAGGATCGAGTTCTCCCCGCGCCGGCCCTCGCTGAACGCCGTATGGATGAAGCCGCCGTGCACGCGGATGCGCACCCACAGCGAGCCGAAGTGGCCGAGCACGACCTTGCCCTCGGTCGGCTCGCCGAGGAGGCACATGTCGGCGACGCCGCCGTGCGTCACGAGGTAGCGCGAGCCGGCGGCGTAGCCGCGGTACTCCGCGCCTTGCGCGTCGCCCTGCTGGGCCTTCTCGATCTCGCCGCACACCGCTGCAACGAGCACGTCGCCACGCAGACGGACTCCCTCGTCCGCGAGCGCGCGCAGCGCCTCGACGTAACACGCGAGCGCGCCTTTCATGTTCGAGATGCCGAGCCCGTACAGCCGCCCGTCGCGCTCGAATGGCTGCGGCTGGAAGCCCGGGACCGACCGTAGCCAGGGCTCGCGGCCGGAGTACGACGTGTCCATGTGGCCGTTGAACATCAGGCTCTTCCCACCGCCGGCGCCGGTCTGCGTCGCGAGCACGTTCGCGCGGCCTTCCTCGACCTGCTGCCACTGCACGTGCAGGCCCATCGCGTCGAGCGTCTGCGCGATGAGCTCCGCCATCGCCTGCTCGTCGCCGGTGAAGCTCGGCGTGCCGATCGCCGTGCTCGCCCACTCGACGAGCCGCTCGCGGTCGACCTTCATCGCGGCCGGACGTGCGGCAGTACCTTCGACCCGAACAGACGGATCTGCTCGTGCCGGTTCGCGCCCCACAGCTCCAGCATCACGTGGCTGCACCCGGCGTCACGGTACTCCTCGATCGCCGCGATGCAGTCGGCAGGCGTCCCGGCGATCGGCCGGCACTTGTCCAGCAGCGCGTCGGAGACCTTCGCCTTCGCCGCGAGGCGGCCGCCCTGCTCCATCGCCTCGGCGACGGGGCGGATCTCGTCCTGCTCGATGCCGGCGAGATCGAGGAGCGTGTCGGCAGAGCCCTGAATGTTCTGCACCTTGTTGGCGAGGTACATGCCGGCGATCTCCCGTGCGCCGTCGCGGCCGGCGTCGCGGTCGTGCTCGTCGATGGAGGCGACGACCGTGCATCCGATGTCGATGTCCGCAGCGACGTTCTCGCGCGTGTAACGCACGAACGCAGGGGTCGTGATCGACGGAGTGAGGCAGCCGTCGGCGATCTCGCCGGCGAGCGCCTGCATCTTCGGCGCCGTCGCGGCGACGTAGACGGGCGGGACGTCGCGGGGCGTCTCCGCCTCCTGCTGCAGCGCCGGGACGGACGCGCTCCACGTGTCGCCCGAGTACTCGAACGCTGTCCCGCCGAGCACGCCGCGCACGATGGTGACGGCGTCGCGCATCGGCCCGAGCGTCTTCGTCGTCTGCATCCGCGCGTTGTTGAGGAAGATCTTCGACGTCCCGAAGCCGAGGATGAACCGGTTCGGCCCGGCCGCCTCCTGCACGACGCGGGCATCCATCGCGACCTGCACCGGATGCCGCGTGAACGGCGAGATGATCCCCCAGCCCACGGTGAGCTGCGACGTCTCGCGCGCGATGAGCGCCGACACCACTGTGGAGGAGCGCGCTTCCATCCCGTGCTTGCGCCACCAGGGATACGCCTCCGCAAGCCAGATCGTGTCCATCCCCGCTTCGTCCATCGCGCGCGCGGACGCGAGCATCTCCTCGAGCGGCTCCATCGTCAGCTGCATGACGCCGATGCAGAAGGGCGGACTCACTCGGCGCGAAGTGCTTCCTGCACCTGAACTTCGAGCGCCGACAGCACGTTCTCGACCTGCTGGTTCACGATCGGCTGCAGCACGCGCTGGCCCATCGACCCGACCGGGCCGGCGATCTTGACCTCTGCCGACCACGCCATCGCGCACGCGCCGTCCGTCTCGCGCAGGTCGAACGACGTCACCATGTTCAGCATCGCCCCGACGCCCGTGCCCTTGATCGCCATCTTGGCGAACTCGGGCTCGCGCTCCTCGGTCTTCTCCATGTCGACCTTCATGCGCAGGCCGCCGAGACCGAGCGGGATCTTCACGTTCGCAGTCCAGCGCCCGCTGTCGTGGATGTCGAACCCTTCGACGCCCGGCATGACCTTCGCCATCGAGGCAGGGTCGTTCAGCACGCGCCAGACGGTTGCGCGCGGCGCGGCGAAGGTGCGCTCGCCGGAGACGTTCATCGCATGAGCTCCCACACTCGGTGATACGGGTTGTGGCTGTCGGTCACGATCTTCCCCGTCGCGTCCTGGATCGCGGCGCATACGGCGTGGATGCCTGCGCCTCCGCCCTCGCCCATGCCCTTCGTGCCGAGCGGCGTGAACGGCGACGGGCTCTCGATCGCGCCGGTGTGCAGCGGCGGCATGTCGAGCGCGTGCGGCACGTGGTAGTCGTAGAAGTTGGGCGTGAGCAGGTTCCCATCCTCGTCGTACTCGAAGGTCTCGTGCATGACGGCGCCGATCGCCTGCGCGGTCGCGCCCATCACCTGCCCTTCGACGATCTGCGGGTTGATCCGCTTGCCGCAGTCGTCGACAGCCGCGTAGTCGACGATGTCGTAGTAGCCGGTCTCCGGGTCGACCTCGACGACGGCGACGTGGATCTGCGCCGCGTACGTGAGCGTGAGGTTGCCGAACTTGCGCTCGATGTCGGGCACCTGGAACGGCGGCCGGTACACGTAGCGGCAGTTGAGCGTCACGCCCAGGTCCTCCGGGAGGCCGGCGTTGTTCGCGTTGATGATCGCGCCGCAGGCCATGAACGGCAGGAACGCCTCCGGGTTGTCCTTGATGCGGACGCCGCCCTCGGCGAGCTCGAGCGCCTCGACCGGGACGCCGCCGAAGATCACGGACGCGAGCTTCTTGATCTCCTCCCGCAGCATCTCGGTCGCGCCCTTGACCGCGGACAGCCCGGTGACGGCGAACTGGCTCGCGTACGTCCCTGAGAAGCCGGCATGCGAGTTCCAGTAGCTGTCATGACCTGCGCGCACGTGCACGTCGTCGACGGAGCAGTTGAGGATCTCGGCCACGACCTGCGACGCGGTCGTCTCGTGGCCCTGGCCCTGCGGCGTCGTTCCGAGCGTGACGACGATCTCGCCGAAGATGTCGAGCTTCACCGTCGCGACCTCGTTGTTCCCGGAGAACTGCAGCTCGGGGTTGATCATGCGCGACTGGCCGAAGTTGTTCGTGCCGGAGTCGAGCGTCGATCCGATGCCGACGCCGAGGCGCTTGCCACGCGACTCGGCATCGCGGCGCTTCTCTCCCATCGAATCCCAGCCGATCAGGTCGAGCGCGATGTCGAGCATGCGGGCGTAATCGCCGGAGTCGTAGATGCAGCCGTTCGGCGTCTCGTACGGCATGTCCTCGGCGCGGATGTAGTTGCGCTTGCGCACCTCGACGGGGTCGAGGCCGAGCTCGCGGGCGACGATGTCGATCACGCGCTCGGTGAACCACAGGTGCTGCATGCGCGAGTAGCCGCGGTTCGGCGAGACCGGCGCCTTGTTCGTGGCGACCTGGGTGAACTCGACGCGGATGTGCCGCCAGCGGTACATGCCGGGTGTGACCTGCGCCCAGATGACGCCGCCGAGTGGCTCGTAGCGAAGCCAGGCGCCGGCGTCGTCGAGCGCCTTCGTCCGGAACCCGAGCAGCGTGCCGTCGTCCTTGACCGCCACCTCGGTGTCGCGGAACCAGCGCTCGTTCCCGTGCGACATCGACATGTGGAAGTCGGTCCGCCATTCCGTCCACTGGATGGGACGGTTCAGCTTGCGCGAGAGCAGGCAGCATGTGACGAGCTGCGGGTGCGAGGTGATCTTGTTGCCGAAGCCGCCGCCGATGTCCTGCGTGACGAAGCGCAGCTTGTCGAGCCCGCAGCGCATCGCCGGCCCCATCATGATCGCGGCGAAGCCCGGGAACTGGTTGTTCGTGTGGATCGTCCACTGCCCGGTTCCACGGTTGTACTCGACGAGCGCGCCGTCGCATTCGAGCGGCGTCGAGTTGAAGCGGTGGAAGTGGAGCTCGTCGATCTTGATGACCTGGTCAGCGTCGGCAAACGCCTGGTCGAGGTCGCCCCACTCGTACACGCCCTCCCACATCAGATTGCCGCCGGCGTCGTCGTGCAGAACCGGCGCCTCGGACCCGAGCGCCACGCGTGCGTCGACGAGCGCGTCCAGCGGCTCGTATTCGACCTCGACGAGCTCGGAGGCGTCGCGCGCGAGCTCGCGCGTCTCCGCGACGACCGCGACGACGGGCTCGCCGACGAAGCGCACCTTGCCGACCGCGAGCGAGAAGTCCTTGATCTTGCCGCCGGGCTCGCTGGCGATCTGGAAGAACGGATCGGTGAGCGCGGCAACCTCTTCGCCGGTGAGCGTCCCGTACACGCCCTTGATCTCCTCCGCTTTCGAGACGTCGATGGAGGCGATGTGCGCGTGCGCATACGGCGAGCGGACGAAGTGGAGGTAGCCCATGCCGTGCCGCTTGATGTCGTCGACGAAGACGCCCTGCCCTTGCGTCAGCCGCCGGTCCTCCTTGCGGGGGACGCTCTCGCCGAGCAGGCTCTTGCCGACTTCGATCTTCTCGGGCGCGATCGTCGTCATCGCGCCACCGACTTGACCGCTTCGAAGATGTTCCAGTATCCGGTGCAGCGGCAGATGTTCCCCTGCAGCGCCTTGCGGATGTCCTCGTCGCTCGGGCTCGGGTTCGAGCGCAGCAGCGACGTCGCGCTCATGAGCATGCCCGGCGTGCAGTAGCCGCACTGGAGCGCGTGATGGTCGGTGAACGCCCGCTGGAGCGCGGTCAACTGCTCTCCGTCCGCGAGCCCTTCGACCGTCTCGATCTCGCTGCCGTTCGCCTGGACGGCGAGCACCATGCAGCTCTTCACGAGCGTGCCATCGAGGATCACGGAGCACGCCCCGCAGTTGCCGGTGTCGCAGCCGATGTGGCTGCCGGTCAAGTCGAGGTCGTCGCGCAGGAAGTGGATGAGCAGCTTGCGCGCTTCGACGTCGCGCTCGTAGAGCGTGCCGTTGACGGTGACCGCGACGTTCACGACCCCACCGCCTGCCGCGCGGCGCGCTCCGCGAGCACCTCGGCGAGGTGGGCGCGGTACTCGCTCGAGGCGTGCACGTCGTCCGGCGGATGCAGGGCAGCGGCGCGCACCGCTGCGCGCACGGTGTCGGGCGACTCCGCCTCGACGAGCACCGGCACGGCGTCGACGCAGCCGATGGCGATGCGGAGAGAGCCGTTCATACTCGCGGCCGCGTTGACGATGCAGGTGCCGTCGACGCCGAGGGTCACCGCCGCGAAGCCGTCGTGTTTGCCGGCGGGGATCGTGATCTTCGTCAAGAGCTCGGTCTGGCCGACGGCGGTCATGTACACGCCGAGGAAGAAGTCGGAGGCCGGGACGGTGCGCTCGCCGTCCGTTCCGGTGATGGTCAGCTCCGCGCCGATCGCGGCCATGAGCGGCGGCAGGTGGTTCGTCGGGTCGTTCGAGCAGAGGTTGCCGCCGATCGTGCCGCGGTTGCGCACCTGCACGTCCGCGATCGTGGAGCAAACCTCGCCGAGAATCGGACGCGCCCGCGCCTCTGCGGAGCCCATCAGCTCGGTGTAGGTGGTCATCGGCCCGATCGAGAGGGTGCCGTCGCCGGAGAGCTCGATCCCCTTCAGCTCCTCGAGCCCGCTCAGGTCGACGAGGACGTCGGGGGAGGCGGCCCGCGCCTTCATGACGTTGATCAGCGTCTGGCCACCGGCGAGCGCCCGGGCGCCGTCGTTCGCCGCGAGGTTCGTCAGCGCCTCTGCGACCGAGGACGGCTTCGTGTATTCGACCTCCCGCAAGAGCACGAGGGCGATCCTATGGGCCGCTAGAAGCGCTTTGCAAGCGGCATTTTATTTTTTGTCTGCAAGCACGTGCTCGCCGTGGATGCGATGCGTGGCCTCGCGGAGCCGCCCGCCGCTCCGGCCGGCACGCACGGCGAGGATCTCGGCGAGGATCGAAACGGCTGTCTCCGCAGGTGCGTGCGCCCCGACGTCGAGCCCGCTCGGGCCGGAGATGCGGTCGAGCTCGTCCTCGGAGACGCCCGCCTCGACGAGGAGCCCGCGCCGGCGCTCCTGGTTGCGCCGGGAGCCGAGCCAGCCGACGTAGAACGCGTCGGTCGCGAGCGCCCCCTCGACCATCGGAAGATCGAACTTGTCGTCGTGGGTGAGGACGACGATCGCGGTGGCAGCGTCGGGCGCAACCTGCGCGAGCGCCTCCTCAGGCCACAGGAGAAGCAGCTCGTCCGCGCTCCGGATCCGCTCCGCCGTGGCGAAACGCGGTCGCGCGTCGGCGACGATGGTCCTCCAGCCGAGCAGCTTTGCGGCGGCGCACAGCGCCTCGGCCGTGTCGACCGCGCCGTACACGAAGAGCCGCGGCGGATCCGCGAAGACATCGGCGAACACGGTGCGATCCTCCAGCTCGATCACATGGCTGCTGCCACGCCGCAGCGCCGCGTGCTCGAGACCGGAGTCGTGGAGCTTCACGCCCACGCCCTCGCCGGCGACGACGGTCAACACCACGCCGGAGTCGACGACGTCGCCGAGCGGCTCGATGAAGACGTCGATCTCGCCGCCGCACGGAAGCCCGACGTCGATCGCCATGTCATCGGTGATGCCGTACGTGACAAGACGGGGGACGCCGCTCTCCCGCACCTCCTGGGCCGCGACGACGACGTCGTTCTCCACGCATCCGCCCGAGACCGAGCCCTCGAGGCTCCCGTCCTCCCGGACGATCAGCTTCGAGCCGATCGGCCGCGGCGCCGAGCTTCTCGTCGCCACAACGGTTGCGACCACGTCAGTCATCGACCCAAATATGCCTTACGGAGGTCCTCGTCCTCGCGCAGCGACGCGGCGGCGCCCTCGAGCACGAGGCGGCCGGTGGAAAGGACGTACCCGCGGTCGGCGATCGAGAGCGACACGTTCGCGTTCTGCTCGACGATGAGCATCGCCACCCCGGACTCGTGCACCTGCTTGATGATCTCGAAGCTGCGCTCGACGAGGATCGGCGCGAGGCCCATCGACGGCTCGTCCATCAGCAGCAGCTTCGGCTTCGACATGAGGGCGCGACCCATCGCGACCATCTGCTGCTCGCCGCCCGACAGGGTGCCCGCAAGCTGGCTCCGCCGCTCGTACAGCAGCGGGAACAGCTCGTACACGCGGTCGAAGTCCTCCTTCTTCCCGCCACCGTGCAGATAGGCGCCCATCTCGAGGTTCTCGAGAACGGTCATCGGAGCGAAAAGCCGGCGGTTCTCCGGCACGATCGCCATGCCCTTGCCGATGCGGTAGCTCGTCGAGCGGCGCGTCACGTCCTCGCCGTCGAAGACGACCGCGCCGGTGCGCGGCGTGACGATGCCGAGCACGGTCTTGAGCGTCGTCGACTTCCCCGACGCGTTCCCACCCAGGAGGCAGACGAGCTCGCCGGGCTCGATCCGGAGCGTCAGCCCCTGCAGGATGTGGATCGGCCCGTAATACGTGTCGACGTCCTTGACCTCGAGGAGCGCGGTCACTTCGTCGCCGCCGCCTTCGTCCCGAGATAGGCCTCGACGACGCGCGGGTTGGTCGCGACCTCGTCGAACGTTCCCTCCGCGATCTTGACGCCGTGGTCGAGCGCGACCACCCGGTCGGAGATGCCTTCGACGACGTGCATGTCGTGCTCGATGACGAGGATGGTGTAGCCGCCCTCGTCGCGGAGCCGCCCGATGAGCTCGGCGATCTCGTGGGTCTCGACCGGGTTCATGCCGGCGGCGGGCTCATCGAGCAGCAGCAGCGTCGGCTTGGTCGCGGTGGCGCGGGCGATCTCGAGGCGCCGCCGGTTCGCGTACGAAAGGCTGTACGCCGGCTGGTCCCAGCGGTAGCCCATGAGACGCTGGCCGAAGAACGAGAGCTTCTCCTCCGCGAGCTGCTCGATCTCGCGCGCTTCGCGGCGCATGCCGGGCGTGCGCAAAACGGAACGGAGGATGCCCGCATGCGTGTGCGAGTATGCAGCAGCCATGACGTTCTCCTTGACCGTCATGTTCAGGAACAGCCGCAACGTTTGGAATGTGCGCGCGATCCCGCGCGCGGTGATCTCGTGCGGCTCGAGGCCGAGGAGCGTCTCGCCCGCGAAGAGCATGTCGCCCGCATCGGGGGCGTAGAGACCGGTCACGAGGTTGAAGAGCGTCGTCTTTCCGGCGCCGTTCGGACCGATGACGCTGACGATCTCGCCTTCGTCCACATACAGGTCGAGCTCGCTGATCACCTGCAGGCCGCCGAAGCTCTTCGAGATTCCGCGCAGCTCGAGCAACTTCGCCGCCATCAGACGATCTCCACGCGGGACGTGCCAAGCAGCCCCTGCGGCCGCGCGTTCATGAGCACGATGAGGATGACGCCAACGAGGATGAGGCGCGTGATGCTCGGCTCGACGACGAGCCGGTTCTCCCAGACGAACGCGGCGAGGTAGAGCGTCGGGATCATCGCCAGCTTCTGCATCCAGCCGTGGAGCAGGGTCAGCACGAGCACGGCGAGCACGAGGCAGATGAAAGCGACGTTCCCGATCATCGTCGGATTGGAGGGCAGAGCGACCCAGTGTTGGAGACCGCTTCCGAGCAAGCCGCCCACTGCCGCCTGTCCGTGGACGCCGCGGGGCCAGGCCGCCGAGATGATCGCGTGCACGGCGAAGCCGAAAGCCGCGGTGCCGGCGATGATGGCGCCGAGCCAGCGCCACGGCCGCATGCGCGCGACGAGCGTGGCGCAGATGAGCGTGTAGAACACCCACGTGGCGTGGCCCGGGTCACGGAGCACCTCGAGAGAGACGTTGACGACGAGCGCGCCGATGATGACGCCGCCGAGACTGCCGGCGCCGCCGAGGATCAGCATCGCGTACACGATGATGAGGAGGCCGCTCGTGAAGTCGAACTCGGATGCGAAGACCGCGGTGTTGGCCGCGGCGAAGATCGTTCCGGCAATGCCGGCGATGCCGGCGCCACATGCGAATGCGATGAGCTTCAATCGATTGACGGGCATGCCCATCAGCTCCGCCGCGAGCGGGTCCTCACGCAGCGATCGCCAGGCACGCCCCGTGCGCGAACGGTCGACGAGATACATGGCGAAGAGCAGCACCATGAAGAAGATGAGCGCGACGTAGTAGTAGGCCGTGTAGTTGAGTGCGCCGATGCGCGCGCCGAATACGTGGAACTGGTCGATGTTCGGGATGCCGTTCGGACCGCCGGTGACGTCGTACTTCCGCGAGAAGCCGAACACCGTCATGCTCTCGCCGTTCTGGTAAACGGTGGCGAAGAGCTCGCCGAAGAAGAGCGTGACGATGGCGAGGTAGTCGCCGACGAGACGGCGTGACGGCAGCGCTACGAGGAAGCCGAGGAGCGCGGTCGCGATCACGACGAGCGGGATGACCGCGAGCGTGTCCCAGTGCAGGCCGAACTGCGGCGACGCGAGCATCGCGTAGCCGTAGGCGGCGAAGCCGTAGAACGCGACGTATCCGAGGTCCAGCAGCCCCGCGTACCCGACCGTGATGTTCAGGCCGAGCGCGAGCAGCATGTACAGGAGCGTGTTCAGCCCGACGTCGATCACGTAGCCGTTGCTCGTGACCACAGGGAGGAGCGCAGCGGCCACTGCGAAACCGAGGTAGAACGCCGGGCTCGGCACCTGCGCGAGTATCCGCTCGGCGACGCCGAGCAGCCCCGGCCTCTCTACCCGCCGCTGCTCGTGCGACGCGACCCACTCGTCGACGCCGACGCGGGGGGCGTTCGGATCCGTCGGGTCCGTGCTCATACCTTTGACACCGCCGCCCGTCCGAGGAGGCCACTCGGACGCACGATCATCACCGCGATGAGGATCCCAAAGACCACCGCGTCCGAGAACGTCGACGAGATGTATCCGATCGAGAACGACTGCGCGAGGCCGATCGTGAGGCCGCCGAGCACCGCACCGGGCAGGCTGCCTATGCCCCCGACGACGGCGGCGATGAACGCGTATAGACCCGCGGTGAAGCCCATGTAGGGCCAGACCTGCTGGTATGCGATGCCGTTGAAGACACCCGCCGCTCCCGCGAGGGCGGAGCCGATGAAGAACGTCGCGACGATGACATGGTCGACATCGATGCCCATCATCGATGCCGCCTCGCGATCGAAGGACGTCGCCCGCATCGCCTTTCCGAGCTGGGTGCGCTGGACGAAGAGCGTCAGGCCGACGACGAGCACCACCGTCCCGACGATGACGATCACGCCGGCGTAGCTGATGCGCGCCTGCGCGGGGAGCGTGAAGCCGTGCAGCGCGATCGGGTTCTTCCAGCTGAAGCTGTTGTAGCTCTGATACTGCGCGCCGAGCACGAGCTGGGCTGCGTTCTCGAGAAAGAACGAGACCCCGAGCGCCGTGATGAGCGGCGCGATCCGCGGCGCGTTGCGGAGCCGCCGGTAGGCAAACCTCTCGATCATGACGCCGAGGAGGCCGCCGCCCAGCATCGCGCAGAAAAGCATGAGGAAGATGAGCAGCCAGACCGGGATGCCGAGGTTCGTCGCGCCCCCGGAGACGGTGATGAGCCCGAAGCCGATGAACGAGCCCACCATGTAGATGTCGCCGTGGGCGAAGTTCAGGAGCTTTAGGATTCCGTACACCATCGAGTAGCCGAGCGCGATCAGCGCGTAGACGCTCCCGTGCGTAATGCCGGAAACAAGCTCGGTTACGAAGAGGTTCCAGTTCATGCGACGAGAGGGAGTGTGACCGGCGTACCGGCCACACTCCCCGTCTCGACGATTACGCGACTGTTACGTACTTGCCGTTTTCGATCTTGAAGATGTGGAACTTGGCGCCCGCGACGTCACCGTTGGCGGTCAGCCTCATCGGGCCACCAAGGATGGTCGACTTGAGGGACACCTTGAGGACGTCCTTGCGGACTTCCGCGCGGCTGATCTTGCCGTCCTTGCACGCCTTCGTGATCGCGGTGGCGTACATCTGCGCGAGCACGTAGTTCGGCGCGCCGAACGGGCTCGTTGCGCCCGGGAACTGCTTGTGGAACGCATTCACGATGGACGCATCGACCGGGATCGTGGTGACGTCCGGGGCGAAGAACGAGATGTAGCTCCCGTTGACGGTGAACTTCGAGGAGTCGAAGGTGCCGTCGCTGCCGAACGCGATCGCGGTCTTGCCCTGCGCCTGCAACTGCTGCGCGAAGAGCTGGGCCTCGGAAGCGACCTGGAACGGCAGGAACACGACCTTCGTGCTCGAGGTGACCTTGGCGATAAGCGACGAGAAGTCGGTTGCCTTCTGGCTCACCGACTCGCGGTCGACCTTGACGCCCTTGCCCGACAGCGCCTGACCGACGATGTCGGCGAGGCCGGTCGAGTACGACTCCTGGTCGTCGACGACCATGACGGAGCTGCCGGACGTCACGCCCAGGTTGGAGAACATGTAGTTCGCATCCGTCGGTCCCTGGACACCGTCGTTCGGAACGTCGCGGAAGAAGTAACCCTTCCAAGCGCCCCCGGTCAGCGAGACCCGCGTCGCCGATCCTGACGCGAAGGCGAGACCCGCCTTGCGGAAGATCGGTGCGACTGCCTGCACCTCATCGCTCCCGGCCGGGCCGATGACGCCCATCACCGACGCATTGGATGCGAGCGCCTGCGCGGTCGTCGATGCCTTCGACGGGTCGAGCTGCGTGTCCTCCTGCACGAGGTGGAGCTTCAGCTTGTGGGTCTTGTTCCACCGCGTGACGTAGAACAGCGCCCAATGCAGCTGATCGCTGCCGATCGAGCCGGCGGGGCCGGTGATCGGAGCTTGCATGCCGATCGACACGCCTTTCGAGCACGATGCCGTGGCCGCCGCCTGCGCTGTCGGACGCGCGGCCGCGGCGGACACGATCGCGAGCACCACCGTCGTGGCGGCGATCGCAATCAGTCCAAACTTTCTGACCATCGAGTTACCCTCCTTGTGGATGTCCCCGGTATAGACGTGCGAGCGTCGTGACTGTTTGCCCAGCACGATCCACGGGGCCACGACTGTAGCCGCTTTTAGAAGGTTCGCACAGGTGTACGCTGGGTCGACGATGCGCTGGTGCGTCCAATCAGACGAGGAAAACCTTCTGTTCGGGACCGACCGCGGCTGCGCCGAGTTCGAGCAGCGGGTTCTCCGATTCGACGGAGCCGGGGCCGGCGAAGCCGTCCCGGCCGACGACGAGGTTCTGTACGTCCTGGCCGGGCGCGGGAGCGCGACCATTGCCGGTCAACCGACAAACCTCGTTCCAGGCACAGCGGTGTACGTCGCCGCCGGGTCGAGCTGGAGTGTTGACAACGCGGAGGAGCTCGAACTCCTTTCCGTCCTCGTCCGCGATCCGCTTCCGGCGAACGGTGTCCGCTACGCCGTTGTCGGAGTCGAGGAGGTCGAGGCGGGCGAGGCGACCGCGGGCCGAATGTTCCGCATTCTCGTCCCCTGCCCGTCGGCGACGCAGTTCGTCGGGTACATCCCGCCCGGGCGCGCGCCGGATCACTACCACCGCTACGACGAGGTGGTCTACGTCCTGCAGGGGAACGGCGCGCTGCACATCGGCAGCGAGTCGACGGAATTGCGGGCAGGCTCGTGCATCCATCTGCCGGCGAAGCTCGTGCACTCGCTCGAGAATCACGGGCCGGACGAGATGCAGGTGCTCGGCGTCTTCCGGCCGGCGGGCTCGCCGGCCGAGGCCTACTACCCCGACGGTACTCCCGCCCTCCAGTACTGATGCCGCGGATCGAACGCAGCGCCCAGCTCGTCTGGGAGGGAAACGTCGCCCGCGGGATCGGGAGCATCAGCGCCGGCACGGGCGCGTTCGCCGATCTCGGCTTCTCGCTCCCCACGCGCATCGGGCAGCCGGAAGGGAAGACGAGCCCCGAGGAGCTGCTCGCGGCCGCGCACGGCGGATGCATCACGATGTCGCTCGCGAGCGAGCTGACGCAGGCGGGAACGCCGCCCGGACGACTGGACGTCTCGTGCCGCGTCGTCATGGACGAGGTCGAGGGCCGCGGCCATCAGATCGTGGCCTCGCACGTCGACGCAGTCGTCGACGCGGACGGCCTCGACGACGCCGGTCTGCGCGAGGCATTCGCGAAAGCCGACAAGGGCTGCCCGTTCTCGCAGCTGTTGCGCGCGGCCGGCGTCGAGCTCCACCTCAGCGCCCGCAGGGCGTGACCCTCGGCGAGCTCGCAGCCGCGCGGCGAACGCACAAGGCGTTCGGCCCCGAGCCCGTACCGCGCGAGACGCTCATCGAGCTGCTCGGCCTCGCGCGGCTCGCACCGAATCATCACCTGACGCAGCCGTGGCGCTTTCGCGTGCTCGGGGCGGAGTCGCTCGCGCGCGTGAAGGACGTAGCGGGACCTGCCGAGGCGCAGAAGCTCGATCGCGCGCCGACGCTCGTCGTCGTCTCCGCGGCGCTCACCGGCGATCTCGTGCAGGACGAGGAGGACGTCTGCGCGACCGCAGCCGCAACGATGCTCGTCCTGCTCGGCGCGACCGAACGCGGGCTCGCCTCCTACTGGCGCACGCCGAGCGTCCTGCGGACGGCGCGCGGTCGCGCTGCACTCGGCATCGCGCGCGGCGAGCGGGTGCTCGGCCTCTTGCACTTCGGCGCGCCGGCGCGCGATCCGGCGCCGCGCGAACGCGAGCCGGTCGAGACGTACGTCGAGTTTCTTGCTTAGCTCTCGGCTGCGCTGAGCTGGAGCGGGCGCAGGTAGAGCCGGTCGTAGCCGACGGCGGCGATGACTGCGCCGAGCGCCGGGCCGAGGTAGTAGATCCAGCCCTGAGCCCAGAAGTTGCCGATCAGCTCGGGGCCGAACGCACGCGCCGGGTTCATCGCCGCGCCGGTGAGCGGGCCGCCGACGAAGACGTCCATCGTGATCGTGAGCCCGATCGCGAAGCCGGCGATGGACTTGAAAGCACCGCGCGGGTCGACGGCGGTGGCGAAGACGGCGATAACGAGGAAGAAGGTCATGATTGCCTCGAGGACCAAGCCGCGACCCGCACCGAAGTGAGACGCGCTCGGAATGGCGCCGCCGAACGCTGCTCGATGGACGAGCCAGCGAAGGATGCCCGCCGCGACGACGGCCCCACCGAACTGCGCGATCCAGTAGATGACCGCGAGCCGCGGTGTGATGCGTCGCGTGCTGAGGAACCCGAGCGTGATCGCCGGGTTGAACAGCCCGCCCGAGATGTGGCCGAAGTTCGAGACCATGATCCCGATGGCAAGACCGTTGGCGAGGGCGACGGCGACGATGTCGTTGCCGGAGATCGCGCCGGCGCCTCCGCCGATGAAGATGAGCGTGAACGTCCCGATGAACTCGGCAACACCTCGCCGGAGAACGCTCTCCTCCATCGTCGCGGAGGGTAGGCGCCCGATCGGACGGAGCAGCTACGGTGAACAGCGTGGCCGAGTCGTTCGACGTGGAGTGCCCGCACTGCCACAAGTCGTTCGCGGCCGAACTGCTGGAAGGCGCCGCCGCGCGGTATCGCGGCTTCAAGTGCCCGCATTGCAAGCTCTTCGTGCCGGCTGAGCGCGCCGAATCGAAGAAAGAGAACGACTAGCTGACGGCGTCCCGGAGTGCCTGCGCCTCCGGAAGATGCTCGAGCTTCTTCAGCGTGTTGTTCTCGATCTGACGGATGCGTTCGCGCGTGACGCCGAAGGCGCGGCCGACTTCCTCGAGCGTCCGCGGCGGGCCGCCGCGGAGACCGAAGCGAAGCTCGATCACCTGACGCTCGCGCAGCGGGAGGGCGCCGAGCGCGCTCTCGATGTCCTCGCGGCGCAGCGAGAGCTGCGCGGTGTCGAACGGCGATTCCGCCGTCTCGTCCTGGACGAAGTCGCCCAGCGCCGACTCTTCCTCCTCGCCGATCGGCTTCTCGAGGCTGACGGGGAGTTGCGCCATGCGCAGGATCTCGCGCACTTCTTCCGGCGTCATCTCCAGCTCCTCGGCGATCTCCTCGGCGTTCGGCTCCCGCCCGAGGCGCTGTACCAGCTGGCGCTCGATGTGCACGACCTTGTTCAGCTTCTCGACCATGTGCACGGGGATGCGGATCGTCCGCGCCTTGTCCGCGATCGCGCGCGTGACCGCCTGACGGATCCACCACGTCGCGTAGGTCGAGAACTTGTAGCCCTTGCGGTAGTCGAACTTCTCCACGGCGCGGATGAGGCCGAGCGAGCCTTCCTGGATGAGATCGAGGAACGAGAGGCCGCGGCCGAGGTAGCCCTTCGCGATCGAGACGACGAGGCGCAGGTTCGCCTCCGTCATCTGCGTCTTCGCGCCCATGTCGCCGCGCTCGATGCGCTTCGCGAGCGACACCTCCTGGTCGGCGGTGAGCAGCTGCACCTTGCCGATCTCGCGCAGGTAGAGGCGCAGCGAGTCGAGCGAGGGCTCGACGGTGAGATCGAGCTTCGGCGCCGCGGCTGCCTTGTCGTCCTCCGGCTGCGGCTGCTCGTGGGGCGGCGTCTTGTGCTGCTCGCCCTCCATCAGCTCGATGCTGTGCTCGATCAGATACGTATAGAAGTCCTCGACCTGCTCTTTGGTGAGCTCGACGTCCTCGAGCGCGTTGACGATCTCGTCATAGGTGAGAAAGCCCTTCTCCTGTCCTTCGGCGACGAGCTTCTGGAGCTCTTCGACCTCGGGAAGCGAGATATCAACGGTGAGCACCTTGGCGACCTCCGGCTGCTTGTGGTTTGAACAGCGTCCGGGCCGGTTCCCCCTCGTCCGCCGGCCTCACCTCGAAGTGGACCGGATAGTAGTTCGGAGTTACAGGTTCGTAAAGAACTTCAGGAAGCAACTTTGCACTCCCCCACGAGCTCGTTTCTGCTATTGCGGACCGGGGTGACCGCCAGGTCGGCGAGGTCGATCCCGAGCGGAGCGAGGAACGCGGCGAGCGCAGGCTCGGGTGGTCGGGAGGATCCGTCCTCGCACTTGAGCGCGATGCCGAGGTGGTTTTCGTCTGCGGCGCAGAGGAGGCCTTCGGCTCCGCCCTTGGCAAACCAGCCGGGCGCACGCCGCATGAGATGGAAGTCGGCGCCGTCCGGGCCGCCGACGAGATCGGGGCGTGCGCGCACGGCTGCGGAGACGCGGTCGCCGGCCGGCAGATGCGGGAGACGAGCGAACGCGTGCGCCATTCGTTCGAGCGGGAACGCGAAGGTGACGACGCCGCACCCGTCGGTGCCGGTCGCGAGCGGTTCCGCTTCGGCGGCTTCGACGTGCGCGGCGAGCGCGGCTCGTTGGACCGGGTGGTCGGGGAGGCGGTAGCCCGCGGTCGGCCAGTCGTGCGCGCGGCAGAGGGCAAGCATGCCGGCGTGCTTGCCGGAACAGTTGTGAAAGACGCGCTGCGGCGGGCGGCCTTCCTGCAGGCCGACCTCGAGGTCGTCCTCCGTGGCGGGCGCCTTGGCGAGGAGCGCGCGGACAGCGGCGATCTGGTCGTCCGTCGCGCGGTGCGAGGCGGAGGCGATGGCGAGATCGGCGTCGTCGAGGTCGTCGCGCGCGCGAGCGAGCGCCAGCGCCTGGATCGGCTTCGAGGACGAACGCATGAAGCAAACGAGGTGCGGATCGCCCGCAGCGGCCACGATCTCGCCGTCGCGGACGGCGACAGCGTGCACCCGGTGCCGCGCCTCGACCATCCCGTTCCGGCGCATCTCGACGACGATGGGCTCCACGCGGCAAGGCTAACGGGGACACGGCCGGTACCAGGTACCGATACGAAGTCGTCACAGACCTCAGACACACGCGTTGACATCGAGCGGTCATCGTCGGAACACGATGCCCCGCCCTCCGCGAGACACGGCGCCGGGAACATTCCACGTCTACACGCACTGCGTCTGGGGAGTCCCGATGCTCTATCGGGACGACCTCGACAGGCTCGAGTTCCTCCGCCATCTCGCACTGGCATCGGCTCGCCCCGAGTGGAGCTGCTCGGCCTTCTGCCTCATGGGCAGCCACTACCACCTCATCGTCGATGTGGGCGACTACGTTCTTCCTGCCGCGATGCACGCGCTGAACCTCGCTTACGCCCGCGCGTTCAATCAGCGGCACACGCTCCGAGGGCACGTCCAATTCGACCGCTATGGAGCGAGGCGAATCGCGGACGAAGATGACCTCCTAACGCGATACGCCTACGTGGCGAACAACCCTGTCAGAGCAGGTCTGTGCCAGAACCCGGCCGATTGGCCCTGGAGCAGCTTCGCCGGCACGGTCGGGCTCGCTCCGACGCACTCGTTCGTCGACCCCTCGCAGGTCCTGGCGTGCTTCGACTGGCCCGCGGTCGACCCACGGGTTGCGCTCCGCCGACACGTTGAGTTGAGAAGTCGCCACACCTAAGTCCGGGTACCTGGTACCGGTCGTGTCCTGTGTGGAGGGGTCCCTGGAGCAGGATGTTCTTGCGAACGGACGGCGGGTGCCGTATGTTCGGGATGTGCCAACCGTTCTCGATTACGACGCTCCCGAGTCGCTCGTCGTCGCTGCGCCCGAGCAGCTCAAGGCGCTCGCCGACCAGGTGCGCGCGGCGATCATCGCCCTGCTCCGCGAGCGGGCGTACTCGACACAGGAGCTGGCGAAGGAGCTCGGGATTCCAAAAGGCACCGTCGGCCACCACCTGAAGGTGCTCGAGCGCGCCGGGCTCATCCACGTCGTGCGCACGCGGCAGGTGCGCGCCGTGACCGAGAAGTTCTACGGCCGGACGGCGCGGCTCTTCCTGTACAAGACCGAGGACCCGGCGGACGCGCGCGCGATCGGGGTCGTCATGCTCCGGCAAGCGGCGGGCGAGCTCGAGCGTGCGCCGGAAGGCACGGGCCTCGGGCACACGAAGGCATCGCTCACACAGAAGGACGTCGAACGCCTCGAGCGCCGCCTCAAGAAGTTGATGGAGGACTTCCGCGCCGCGGAGAGCCCGGACGGCGAGCCGTACGCGCTCGTCACTGCCATGTACCGGCGGCCCGATGCGTAGACCGCGGGGCGACCTGTGGTCGCACGCGGACTTCCTGAAGCTCTGGACGGGACAGTCGATCAGCGAGCTCGGCTCGCAGGTCTCGCAGCTCGCCATCCCGTGGCTCGCCGCGGTGGGCCTGCACGCGAGCCCGATCGAGTTCTCGCTCCTCGGCGTGCTCGGCTTCCTGCCCTTCATCCTGTTCGCGCTGCCGGCCGGCGTCTGGGTGGATCGGCTGCGCCGCCGTCAGATCCTCATCGTCGGGGACGGCGCCCGCGCGGTGCTGCTCACGCTCATTCCGATCCTGTGGGCAACCGGAGTGCTGCGGATCTGGCACCTGCTCGTCCTGCAGTTCGTCATCGGGTGCTTCACGGTCTTCTTCGACGTCGCCTACCAGTCGTACCTCCCAGCGTTGATCGAGCGGGAGCATCTCGTCGACGGCAACTCCAAGCTGCAGCTCACCGTCTCGGTCGCGCAGGTCGGCGGCCCGAGCATGACGGGCGGCCTCATCGCAGTGATCACCGCGCCGTACGCGATCGTCGTCGACGCGGCGAGCTTCGTCATCTCGACCGTGTTCATGCTGCGGATGAAGCACCGGGAGACCCCGCCCAGCCACGACGCGGACATCCCCCGCCCGAAGATGTGGCCGCAGGTGAAGGAAGGGCTCGCGTGGGTGCTCGGCAACCGCCAGCTCCGCGCGATCGCAGGGTGCACCGGCACGTCGAACTTCTTCGGCCAAGTGCTGTTCGCGATCTTCGTCCTGTACGCCGTCCGCGTGCTGCATCTCTCCTCCGTCGAGCTCGGCGTGGTCTTCGCGGTCGGCTCCGTCGGTTCGGTCATCGGCGCGCTGCTGGCCAACCGCATGCAGAAGCGGCTCGGCGTCGGTCGCGCGATCGTCAGCTACGCCGTCGTCTTCTCGTGCGCGGGGATCCTCTTCCCGCTCGCGCCGCGCTCGTCCCCGATCCCGGAGCTCATGGCCGGCTTCGCGCTGTTCGGGTTCGCGTCGGTCTCGTACAACATCACGCAGGTGAGCCTCCGCCAGGCCATCACGCCTGAGCGCCTGCAGGGACGGATGAACGCGGCCATGCGCTGGATCGTCTGGGGGACGATCCCGCTCGGGACGCTCACCGGCGGCGCGATCGGCCAGGCGGTCGGGCTGCGGGCAGCGATGTGGGTCGGCGCCATCGGCGGCGTCCCCGTCTTTCTCTGGGTGCTGCTCTCGCCGGTACGCTCGATCCGGACGATGCCCGAGCCGGTCGTAGAACCCACTCCTGCCGAAGCAGAGCTCGCAGGCGGCCTGGTCGAGGGCACACCGTTGCCCGGACCGGCTGCCGCTGATGCCTGAGCTTCCGGAGATGGAGGCGTGGCGGCGCCGGCTCGACGACCCGGTCTCCGCCTTTCCGATCGCGAAGGCCGGGCCTGCGCACATCGCCACGCTGAAGACGTTCGACCCACCGCTCTCCGCTCTCGAGGGTCGTCGACTCCGTGGCGCGGAGCGCCGCGGCAAGCGCCTCTTCTTCCCCACCGACGACGGCGAGCTCGTCCTCGTCGTCCATTTGATGACCTCCGGCCGGCTCAAGTTCCTCCAGGCCGGCGAGAAGGGGCCGAAGACGCCCGCGTTCTCGCTCGAGCTCGAAGGTGGATCGAAGCTCGTACTCACGGAG
>Ga0307372_10003810_pt1 | contig 23788 bp, 18 predicted proteins | sample OX1MG_FD_202533 | JGI IMG/M metagenome (GOLD analysis project Ga0307372, IMG submission 202533) | Soil microbial communities from Risofladan, Vaasa, Finland - OX-1 | ecosystem: Environmental > Terrestrial > Soil > Coastal area > Acid sulfate soil | place: Finland: Risofladan, Vaasa | collected...
GCTTGCTTCAGCACCCCGATGATCTGCTCCTCCGTGAACCGGCTCTGCCTCATCTCCTGTCCTCCTCGGGCTTTTATACCCTGGAAAACTCTCGTTTACACTGGTACTGTTTTCGGGGGGCAGGTCATCGCCGGCAGCAAGAAAAAGGGGGGAACTACGCGGTTCCCCCCACAATGAACTGCGCCGAGACTCGAACAAGCAGGAGCATTAGCCTCCCAAAGGTGAATCTGCCGAGCTCGCTTGAGTGTTGTTCGAATTCTGGCGGATCACTCCGGACTGGTCGGTGTAGTAGGAATTGGTTCCGGTGGTGCCGCGAGTAACTGGGTCAGCCCAGAATTCGTACGTATCGATCCGTCCGCCAACGACGGCCCCAGGCGAATAGGTGAAGCTATAACCGCTCTTCACCGCCCCCATGGCGGTTGCACTCCCACCCGACAGGACGTTATCCACCAATCCCGATGCCGTAGACGTGGGCATACTGCCAGTGGCCGGCGGACCCATGTACCCCAACGTCGCGGTATATCCGCTGTTGTAGGTTGAGGCGAAGGTTACCTCGGCCGTATTGTACGTTCTCAACGTTCCAACCGCCGATGCCTGGTTCGCCGCAATGCGCGAACGCAGCAAGTTCGGGATGGCAATCGCGGCAATGATCAAAATAATCGCCACCACGATCAGCAGTTCGATCAGTGAGAAACCTTGTGAATTTTTTCGCATGTGTGTCTCCTTTTCCCTTTCCACTCTGACGGTTCCTAGAATGGCTATCTTGTGTTGAGCATCCCCCATTCCATACCCGCTAAACTAATAAATTCTTTATAATCTATCCACTACCCTCACCCATAAGGACTTAATCCAGAGATGCCCTGCATACCCTGTGCTCCTTGCTCGCACGGCCAAGGCTTGGCCGCCGATTTTTGTCGGAAACTACTGACAAAATATGTCACCCGCTGAGATCCGGCTTCGGATCGTCTGGAATCCCTCGTGAGATCAAGTCAAGTTTACCTCGGAGCCCTATTTTGCGCCGGAACTTTCCAGTTCCGCTCGAATGGATTCGATTTGTTGCTGCGCCCCCGTTTCCCCATGGAAATTTTCAAGCTCCTTCTTGAATTCCTGAAGAGCGCCCCGAGGATTGTGTTCCAACCGAAGGATCAAGCCCATGGCAAAGTGGTAGGCAAACCCGTCGGGTTGGAGTTTAATCGCATGCCGAACTGCTTGGGCGGCGGGCTCCACTCGCCCCAGCTTCAGCCACGTCAGTCCCAAATAGAAATACTCGTCGCCGTCCGCACCATTTATAGCGATCGCTTGCTTGAGATATCTTTCTGCCTCTTGCGGCCTTCCCATTCTGTAGTAGGTATATCCCGTGTTATAAACCGCGAGCCAGTAGTGAGGGTCGCGGGCCAGCACTTCGCGGTAAAGATCAATCGCCTGAACGTAGGAGCCTTGTTCGCCCATGGCGTTTCCAAGATTGGTTCGAGCCAAGTTGTTCTTAGGCGTTCGCTCCACACCTCGCGAATATAAGAGGAGGTCATTCGCCCAATAGCGGTCCTGCAACGCTGTTCCCACTCCCAGCACCAGCGACAGCCCCACCACGCCGACTGCTTGCGCCACCGGCAATCCTAAAAGCTTTCTTGAGTCCCCCTTAAGGTGGCGGATCGCCATCGCCACAAGGATGGAAAAGCCAATGGAGGGCAGGTAAAGATAACGGTCGTGAGCGATTTCGCCGACCGGCAGCACCGACAAATCGAGCAACGGAACAAAAGGCAGCAGCAGCCACACACAGGCAAAAGCTACAGTCCGCTGGGCGGAAGGCGACGTCTTCTCAAGCCTGCGGATCCATAGCCAAAGCAGAGACCCTACAGCGGCAAGACCGGCAAGAGGCAAGAAAAACGGCCCTAAACCCGGCCGCTCGATATAGGGCATGTCATAAAACACGCTCAAACCGAAGGGCCAAATCAAATGCATCAAGTAGAAACACAGAAGCTTGGGCCAAGTGAAAATGATGGTGGAAACAGCCAGGGGCATCATGGTATGCCCTAACCCCTTCAGGACATTCCACCTGGCTGCCAGATAAACAACCGTCAGCAGAACGAAAGGTATTGTGGGGAGCAAACTTGCCCGGACGCGGTCGAGGGCGGCCTTCCATCGGGAAGCCGTTTCCGCTTTATCCTGCCATAGCCACTCGAAGGCAAAAATGAGCATCGGAAAGATGAGGGCGGTTTCCTTTGACAACATTGCAAGGCCGTAGAGGGCGAAGGAGCCTGCCAGCCACCAGCGCCTGCGTGCTCCTGGCTCCCGCCCGTTGAGATAGCAGAGAAAAGACGGCAGGAGGAACAGCGCCAGTAAAGGGTCAGTAACTCCTGATATCCAAGCCACCGATTCGATGTGGACGGGATTCAAGCCAAAAATCAGCGCCGCGACAAGGGCCGTCTTGCGATCTCCAACAAGCCTCCACCCCAACCGATAAACCAGATACGTCACCGCAACCTGCGCGCCGACGCTCAGGAGGTGCCACCCCGCCGGGTACGGTCCGAATATCTTGTAATTGATCAGCAGGTACAGCAAGAAAACAGGTCGATAGTAGTTGCCTAGGATATTGGGGTAGGCAAAACTCCAAACCCCTTCCCCAAAATAGTGGGGAAGGTAGCGCCAGTAGTGCACGTGAGCGTTGGCCAGAATCTGACCCCGGTCGTCGTAGACAAACTGGAACCAGAGTGTCCCGCTGTAAGCCAAGAAGGTAAGGAATAAGATCACAGCGATGGGCAGCCAGGCTGCCTCACTCGCAAACGATCGCTGCTTCTGGTTTTTCAAGAGTTGCTTGCCCCTATTTTCACGCGGGCTGGCGGACGCAGCCATCTGAGTCTGGCGCCGTGGACGGTTAGATTCCGTGCTTCTTGGCGTAGTGACGAAATGAACGATAAGACATATGAAGGATCTCGGCGGCGCGCCTCCGGACGCCCCCCGCTAAACGCAGCGCCTCGGCCAAATACCGCTCTTCGATGTCGGACATCTGAGTTTCAAAGTTCAGACCTTCGTCAGGGAATTCGATGCCATTCTGTCCCGCCGGTCGGAGCCCGGTTACCGCTTCCGGCAAATGTTCAAGGCGAACCAATCCGTTTCGTTCACCGCTGACCGCGATTGCGTGCTCGACGGCGTTTTCCAACTCGCGCACGTTCCCGGGCCAGGGATATCGCATCAACACTGAAAGTGCATCGGGCTCAAAATCCTTTACCGGTTTTCCCATCTCCAACGCAAACTTTTTCAGAAAGTGACGGGCCAGAGGTTCAATATCTTCCTGACGTTCGCGCAGGGGCGGAATGTGAATCGGAATAACGCTGATCCGATAATAAAAGTCTTCACGGAACTGGCTCGCCGCGACCATGCTTTTCAGGTCCCGGTTGGTGGAGGCGATCAGCCGCACATCCACGGAAACGTCCTGGGTGCCGCCGAGGGGCCGCACGGTCCTTTCCTGGAGAACCCGCAGCAATTTCACCTGCATGGTGGGACTGGTCTCGCCGATTTCGTCCAAAAACAACGTGCCGCCGTTCGCAGACTCAATAATCCCTTTGCGGTTCGCGTCAGCGCCCGTAAACGCGCCCCTGAAGTAGCCGAATAATTCGCTTTCAAGTAAAGTCTCAGGAAAGGCCCCGCAATTAATGGAAACGAAGGCCTTTTCCCGGCGTTGACTCGCCTCGTGGATGGCCCGGGCAATGAGTTCTTTGCCGGTTCCACTTTCCCCGGTAATCAGTACGGTGCTGTTCGTGGGAGCTACTGTACGAACCATTTCGAGGATGGCGCCGATTTTCTGGCCGCGACCCACAATGTTTTCCTGAGCAAAGACGCGCAGCAACTCCCGCCGCAGACGCGCATTTTCTTCACGCAGGGCAAGGTCCTCGATCGCCCGCTCGACCACCAGCTTGAGTTCTTCCACCAATTTGTCAGTCTTAATGACGTATCGGTATGCACCTAGGTTCAGCGCCTGGATTGCAGTGGGCATCGTCGGCACTGCTGTGATCAAGATAAAGGCGGCAGGGCTATGCGTCACACGGGCGTGGTCCAGCAACTCGATTCCCGTTAAGTCGGGCATCCGAATGTCGGCAATGATCACGTCGTAAACCTGCGATTCAATCTTTTTCTTGGCCAACTGGCCGCTCGTCACCGTTTCGACGACGTGCCCTTCCTTGCGAAAAGTAATCTCCAGAACCTGGCAGATCGACTTTTCGTCATCCACAATCAGCAGTCTCGACATAAGATCAATCCCAGCAATCCCCGCCTATCGTGAATTCATGCATGTATTTTCTCCTTCCGAGATGGATCCGGCAGCGGCTGAACTTGGGGGATTTCGAGAATAAATTGTGCCCCTTGCCCGTGGACGGAATCCACGTGAATGCGGCCGCCGTGTCCCTGCACAATCTGGTAAACAATGGCAAGCCCGAGCCCCGTCCCATGGGGAAACGCCGCTTGAAAAGGCTCAAAGAGCTTTTCAATTTGAGATGCCGAAAGCCCGATGCCCGAATCGCCGAAGACGATGTCCACGGACTCGGAGCTGGCATCGTCCACCTCGACCGTCAGAGTGCCTCCATCCGGCATCGCCTTCAGCGCGTTATCGCAAATGTTCCAAAAGACTTGCCGGAGCTTGTCGGCATCAGCCATGATCCTAACAGGATGTTCGGGCAGCCTGCGTTCAATTTTGAAATTCCGGGGAAGAGAGGGATGGTGTTCAAGCAGGAGCAGCGTTTCCTCAATTAAAACCAGCACATCGACTTCTCGGAATTCAAAGCGTTGTTCTCGCGAATACAGCAGAAAGTCTGAAACCAGCTTGTTTAAACGCTCCGACTCCTGGCTCACAATGGCAAGCAATTTCCGTTGATCCTCATCCCCATCCGCCAGCGTTTCCAGCACTTTTGCCGACCCCGCAATCGAGGCAAGCGGATTGCGAATCTCATGCGCAATGCCGGCAGACAGCCGTCCCAAGCTCGCCATTCGGTCTTTCAGACGGTACTCGGCCTCCAGACGCTTTTGAACGGTAAGGTCCTGGACGCTGTAAACATAGCCCGCCGCCCCACTTTCAGGAATAACCAGCGGCGAGACCGAAATGCCCAGTATTCGACTGCCGCCTTTGGGATGTTGATATTCGATTTCCTTGCGCCCATGAGCCAACGACAAGCTCCGGAAAGCCTCCGATCCGGGACTTAGGTCACCGAAAACCCGGTCGATCCGCTCGCCGATTACGGAAGGCCGCCTCCGGCCCAAAATTTCTATTCCGGCGGGATTCAAATCCGAGATGCTCCCTTCCAGGTCCGTGGTGATCAAGCCATCGCGCATACTGCGAATGATATTCTCATTGACCGCTTGGAGACTTGCGACTTGACCGGCTTTATCGCGAAGTTCAGCCCCGGTTTTTCGAAGATTTTCCGCCAGAAAGCTTGAAAGGTACGCCACCGCAAAAAAGCCGAACAGGCTGGCAACAATCTTGACCTGGAGCGTTGCCAGGTCCACCGTGCCCGCAGACGAGGTCGATAGGATTTGGAACATCGAATGGCGGGCGGCAAGATCGGGGTATAGAAGCGGCAAATAGGCAAGTTCCAGCATGGCTCCCATCGCGACGAAGCTGACGCCAGCCACCAGGAAGGCGCGCGCGCGCGGAAGAAGAATACTGGCCAGAATGATAGCAACCAAATAGAGAGAAAAGTAATTGCTTTCGAGGTCTCCGGTCACATGAACGATGGCCGTGATGATCAAAACATCGGCAAAAAGCTGCAGGTGGGCTTGCAGGGTGGAATCCAGGCTAAGCTGATTGTAGATCAGGAAAAACAGGTTAAGAATGTACCAAAGAATAACGGCAACGCCAAGGTATTCAATTGAATTAGGCCCATTGGAATGAGGAGTGAACTGCATCAGCGCGTAATCGATGGCGAAGACAAACGTGATGATAACAAACCTGATTTTGATTACCCAAGAGAGCCAACTTTGGAGGTCGCCGGTAACGTTCATGGGGAAATTAGAGTATTACAAAACTGAGTCCATTTCGAACTATAGCCCTTGCAGTGCCGAGAACTCAATCTCCATTCGAAACTCCTTCACCTAGAAAGTGTACAGGATTTTTCGAGAATCGAACTTTCTGAAAGGAAGAAACACGGACTTGCCGGTGCAGCAGGCATATCAATATGGGTCGGAAGCGTGCCGTATAGATATCCAGGGTAATCGCTCCTCCGAGCAAAGGCGCCCCATCCAAAAGGCCCGGCCTTCCAGATACGGTGTGTTCAGTTACGGACGGTACAAAATCCCGGCTTCAGCCCGCCAGCTTCCCGATCAACGAGAACAAGGGCAGATACATGGAGATAACCACCCCTCCCACAACCACTCCCAGAAAGACGATCATCACAGGCTCCATAGCAGTCAGCAGGTTGGCAACCGCCGCATCAACTTCATCCTCGTAAAAATCAGCGACTTTTTGAAGCATGGCGTCCAAAGCCCCGGTCTGCTCGCCCACGCCGATCATCTGGACGACCATGTTTGGGAAAACACCCGTCTCGCCAAGAGGATCAACAATGGTTTGGCCCCCTTCAATGGCTCTTCGGACCTGAAAAACAGCTTTTTCCACAACCGCATTCCCTGAGGTTCGAGCCGTAATATCCATAGCTTCTAGCATCGGTACGCCGCTGGTAATCAGCGTGCCCAGCGTTCGCGAAAAACGCGCTACCGCAATCTTTCGCATCACACCGCCCAGAATAGGAACTTTCAGAATAAGGGTGTCGAGTGTCATGCGTCCAGCGGGGGTACCGTAATACCATTTCAACCCGACCCCCAATAGGATCAATACAACAATGATGATAGGAGCAAAAGTACCCACAAACCTGCTCAAAGCAATAACGATGCGCGTGGGAAGCGGCAGGCTCGCTCCCAAACCCGCAAAGAGGGTCGTGAAAATCGGCACCACTTTCCATAGGAGCAGTGTGATAACTCCCCCTGCAATAACCATGACTGCGACCGGATAGATCATGGCTGACTGAACCGAACGCTTAAGCTTCACGGCCTTCTCAATGTAGGTGGAGAGCCGCTGCAGGATGGTGTCCAGAATCCCGCCCGTCTCCCCCGCTTCCACCATATTCGTGTAAAGATCGTCGAAAACCTTTGGATATCTTCGCAAGGCATTGGACAATGTCGAGCCGCCTTCTACTGTGCTGCGGACCCCCTTCAATATCCGGGCAAAAGCTTTGTTTTCCTGCTGCGAAGAAAGGACTTCGAGACATTGGACCAGGGGAAGCCCGGCATCAATCATCACCGAAAATTGGCGAGTGAAAACCGCCAGTTCTTTGGCACTGACTCTGTCGCCCCACTTCGGCTTCGGAATTGCGATTTCACGCCCTTTTTCCACGATCCTGAGCGGCGTAATCGACTCTCGACGCAGCACCGACTCCAGAACCTCGCGGCTGGGTGCGACGCGAAGACCCGTGACCGGCTGTCCCGTCCGAGTCGTTCCACGAAATTCAAATTCAGCCATTGTCTTTCTACCTCCCACTCACCGAGCCCGGCTTGAACTTTCGATCCCTAAACCCGAACCGGCAAACGACTTTGCCTTTATCGGCGTGACGACACCTGCGGGCTGGCCGTCCGCCCTCCTATCGTCGGAGAACCACGATTGATCATGTCCTGCAATTCGTCCGCGTTGCTCGACCTGGCGAGAGCGGTTTCAAGCGTAATCATCTTGTGCTGATAGAGCGTATGCAGCGACTGATTGAAAGTTTGCATCCCGTACTTTTCCTGACCGGTTTGCATGGAGGAATAAATCTGGTGAATTTTGTCCTCGCGAATAAGATTCCGGATGGCGGGAGTGGGAATCAGGATTTCCATGGCCATGACCCTCCCTTTGCCGTCCACGCGGGGCAACAAAGTCTGGCAGAGGATTCCTTCCAGCACCATGGAGAGCTGGGCGCGAATCTGGGATTGTTGGTGGGCGGGGAAAACATCGATAATCCGATTGATCGTTGAGGACCCCGAATTGGTATGGAGAGTCCCAAACGTCAGGTGGCCCGTTTCAGCGATTCGCAGAGCCGCCTCAATCGTTTCCAGGTCTCGCATTTCGCCGATCAAGACGATGTCCGGGTCCTCCCGAAGCACCGCGCGCAAAGAATTCGCGAACGAATGGGTGTCCGAATGGATCTCACGCTGATTCACCAGGCATTTCTTGTGAGGATGAATAAACTCGATGGGATCCTCGATCGTAACCATGTGTTCATGCCGCGTTGTGTTAATGAGGTCGAGCATGGTGGCCAGGGTCGTCGATTTTCCGCTGCCAGTGGGCCCGGTCACGAGAATCAGTCCGCGAGGCTTCTCGCATAACTTTCGCAACACACCTGGTAAGCCCAACTGCTCGAAGGATTGGATTTCAAAAGGAATAACCCGAAACACTCCCGCCACCGAGCCGCGCTGATTGAACAGGTTGCCGCGAAATCGCGCCACATTCTTGATGCCGAAAGAAAAATCAAGTTCAAGAGTTTCTTCAAACCGGTGCTTCTGAGCGTCGGTCAAGATGCTATAACAGAGTTGTTTCGTCTCGGCAGGTCCTAGCACGGGCAGGTCTTCACAGGGATTCAGCTCGCCATGAAGCCGGATACGGGGAGGTGAATTCGTGGTGATGTGAAGATCAGACCCCTTCGAATCCGCCATGCGCTTAAGCAGATCGCTGAGCGACGGCATCGACATCGTCTTTTGGACCTCCCATGCTTCCTCGTGCGAACTGCCAGGACTCAGGCAAAGCGCCCCGCTCTACAGCATCGTTTCCCGCATAACTTCGTCCAGCGTGGTTAGCCCGGCCATCACTTTGATCAACCCGCTGCGCCGCAGCGAGATCATCCCATTCTCGATAGCCTTTTTCCTCAGTTCAAGGGCCGAGGCTCCCACGAGAATCAGTTCGCGCAGATCGTCTGTCACCTCAAGGACTTCATATAATCCGATCCGCCCCCTGTACCCTTTGTTGCTGCAGTTTGGGCACCCCGCACCACGATAAATCTTTACTTTTCTGACTTCGTCGGGGGTAAACCCGGCGTCGACAAGCACTTGCGGACTTACCTCGACTTCCACCCTGCATTCCTGGCAGATGCGGCGCGTCAACCGCTGGGCGCAGATGAGGTGGACGGAAGTGGCCACCAAAAAGGGTTCAATACCCATGTTCATCAGGCGTGAGATCGTCACCGGGGCGTCGTTGGTGTGCAAAGTGGAAAGGACCATATGTCCCGTAAGCGCAGCCTTGATGGCAATTTCCGCAGTTTCGAAATCACGAATCTCGCCCACCATAATGATGTTGGGGTCCTGCCGCAAAAAAGAACGCAGAGCCACCGCAAAGTTCAGTCCGATTTGCTCCTTCATCTGAACCTGATTGATTCCAGGTAACTGGAACTCGACCGGATCTTCGGCCGTCATAATGTTGGTGTCCGGCTTGTTGAGTTGAGCAATCGAAGAATAGAGGGTGTTCGTCTTCCCGCTCCCGGTAGGGCCGGTAACCAGAACCATCCCATAAGGCTTGAAGATCGCCGTCTGGAACTTTTCGAGTGATTCCGGTTCGAAGCCAAGCATGGTCATATCAAGGCGAAGGCTCTCCTTGTCTAACAACCGCATGACAACCTTCTCGGCATAGAGGGTAGGAAGCACGGACACCCGGAAATCGAGCTGCTTTTTTTTCCCCTTGTGCATCATCCTGATCATAATCCGGCCATCCTGGGGCAGCCGCTTTTCCGAGATGTCAAGCTTGGCCATGATCTTGATCCGGCTGATAATCGCGTCGCGCAGCTTCAGGGGTGGTTGCATGATGATTTCAAGCACGCCGTCCACGCGATACCGAACGCGGTATTCTTTTTCGTAGGGTTCCAGATGGATATCGCTCGCCCCCCGCTTTACCGCGTCGGTCAGGATGTAATTGACCAGCTTGATAACCGGAGCTTCTTCCGCGGCCCTTTCGAGGGCGGCCAAATTCAGGTTCGATTCGTCCTCGGCTTCCAGCTCGATGCTGTCGGTTTGCCCTTCATCAATAAAACTGACCAGATCTTCGATTTCCCTTTTCCGCTCCCGTTCCTCGATCGAGCCATAATGCTTTGTGACCGCCTCTGTAATGGCCGATTCCGAGGACACCACCGGCTCGATGTTGAACCCGGTCATGAACTTGATATCGTCCATGGCAAAGACGTTGGTAGGATCCACCATGGCCAGCGTTAGCGACGAGCCGACGCGGCTCAGGGGCAGCACCTGATATTTCAAGGCCGTTTCCATCGGAATGAGCTTGATCACGCTGGGGTCGACCTCAAAATATGCCAGGTTGATGGAGGGAATACCGTATTGTCGGGAGAGCACCGCGGTGATCTCGTCCTCGGTCAGGACGCCCAGTTTCACCAAACTGCTGCCGAGCCGGCCGCCATTGGCCCGCTGATGATCGAGGGCTTCTTGGAGCTGCGGGGGGGTGATGAGCTTTTCCTTGATTAACAGCTCTCCCAATTTCCCGGACGTTCCATACCCCCGGCCGCTTCCAGGCAGTTCAACCGTTGATTTTGTCCCCACAGGCTCTCGTACCCTTAATAGAGTTGGCGGCACAGTTCATTCGTGCATGCGGCCGGTGTTAAGATTCGCGTCACTTTGAGAGGGCACCGGCCTTCGCCTCAATTGCATTGCAAAGCTCCCTCACTCATTCCGCCATCCTTATCGCTTATTGCCCTCGGCTTCCGGCGCAAATTCAATAGAACCAGAAACTATCGGAAGTCTGCGCCCGAACTTGACTTTCTGGTAATGACCGTATTAAGTTCAAATCTATGCAACGCGCGGCTCAGCCGCCTAGAGTTGAGCCGGGTGAAGTGCTAGAGCAGTACTACAAAGCGCTGCTGCTGCAATTCGGCCCTCAAGGTTGGTGGCCGGCACGCACTCGCCTGGAGGTCATCCTCGGCGCCGTCCTGACTCAAAATACCAATTGGCGGAATGTCACTGTGGCAATCCGTCGCCTTCGGGAAGCTGGATTCCTCCGATGGGCACGCTTGCGCACGGCTTCCGCTGCGGAGCTTGAAGCTTGCGTCCGCCCCGCAGGGTATTTCCGGCAGAAGGCCCGCACCATCCAAACGTTTGTAGAATGGCTCGAGCGGGCTCATCAGGGATCTCTTGACGCGCTTTTTGCCCAGCCGTCTCAGGGACTTCGAAACCAACTGCTCGGACTGCGAGGACTTGGGCCGGAAACCGTGGATGCCATCTTGCTCTACGCCGGGAAGCAACCCTTTTTTGTCGCCGACGCCTATACGCGCCGTGTCCTGGCACGGCATGGGCTGGTTTCGCCGCGCGAGGGCTATTCCGCCATACAGCAATTCCTGCACCAGAATTTGCCGCAGGATGAAGCGGTTTTTAACGAGTTCCACGCTCTCCTGGTCGAAACCGGAAAACGCTATTGCAAGCGACAAGCGCCGCAATGCGAAAGCTGCCCGCTGCAAAGCTTCTTGACTTCCAGACAACGGCGCAACTTTGCTCACGGGATTAGAAAATTCAAACCTCAGCGCGCCCCTAGGGCTGTTCCACAAAGGGAGGCCGGGACAATAGCCTATGGTTAGCAATGGCCAGCCGCGACCTCCCCGAAGAAGAACCTTCCTGATCTTTCTGCTCATCCTGGTTCCCATACTTTTATTTATCGGCTGGAGCCAGGCTTCCCTAAACCTTTCTTTTATTCGTCCTGAGAATGCGGCACAGACGCTGCTGCTTTTGGTGGTCTCGGCCCTCATTTTTCTCGCCTTCGTTATTTTTGCGCTTATCCTCGCCCGAAACCTGTTGAAGCTTTACGTCGAAAGACGGACACAAAGGCTAGGCTCTCGTTTCAAGACAAAGATGGTCGTGGCGTTTCTGGCGCTGACCTTGGTTCCCGTATGCTTTCTGTTCGCTTTTGCCTATGGACTGCTCAACCGTAGCATTGATAAATGGTTTGCCATTCCCTTTGACGTGGTCCGCACGGACGCTACGGAAGTTGTCCGACAGCTTGAAATCCAGGCTGAAAACCGCTCCCGCCATCTGGCCTCTCGTCTGGCGGACGACACACAATTAAGCGAGGCCGCGGCAACCTTTGACCGCGCAGCGGCCAAGTCAACTCTGCAACGGGCAATTCCTGACTTATCCTCTGAATCCGCGATGCTCTTTGATCCGCGCGGCTCTCTCCTGGCGGCCACCGGAAACGTCGAATTGGAACCCTCTGCGGTTCGGGAACTTCTACCCGGCCATACTTTCAATCGCCTGCCAGCCGCTGGAATTTCGGGCAGAGAGAAGTTCGAGGGCGAGGACATTTGTTATTCGATAAGGCCGCTCAAGACATCCGAGGGAACAACGCCCGGCAGTGTCGTTGCGATAACCCGTCTGCCGGAGAATATCGCTCCCATCGCGCGTCAGATTCAGACCGAAGCCCAAAAATACGATGAGTTAAGCCATCAGCGCAAAGCCGTCCGGCGTGTCTACCTTTTATCCCTCTGTTTACTTACCCTGTTGATTCTCTTTGCGGCGTCCTGGTTTGCCTTGTTTTTTTCCAAACAGGTGACCGTGCCGATCCAGGCGCTTGCCAATGCCACGCATGAAGTTTCGAAGGGCAACCTCGGCTATCGCATAACCGCGCGCGCTGATGATGAACTCGGCAGGCTGATCCAGTCGTTTAATGAAATGACACGGCAACTCGAGGAAAACCGGCTTGCCCTCGAACAGGCCGCACACGAGATTCAAGCGGCCAATCGCCAATTGGAAGAGCGCGGCAATATCATGGAGGCCATCCTCGAAAACATTCCGACCGGTGTGGTTTCTTTCGATCCGCAAGATCGAATTGTTCGGGTCAACTCGACGGCTGAACACATGTTTGGCCCTGACATCATCAAAAATGCGCGGCGACTGGCCGACCTTTTTTCGGCCGAGGAGGCTCGCGAGCTGGCGCGCCTGTTCCGCCGCGCTATACGGCAGGGGGTCGTCACTCGCCAGATGGAACTCGGACTTGGTGAGCGGCGGGCTTTTGTTGCTTTGACCCTCTCTTCAATCCGCGCCCGGCACGGCGCGGTTGGGTCTTTGTTGGTCCTGGAAGATTTGACGGAATTGCTCCGAGCACAAAAGGCGGTGGCATGGCAGGAAGTGGCCCAGCGAATCGCCCACGAAATTAAGAACCCTCTCACCCCGATCCAGCTTTCTGCCGAACGAATTCATCGTTGGATCGACCGCGCAGCGCCCCACCTGCCGGACCGCGACCTGGTAGCCGCCGTCGCGCAGAGCGCTTCCCTTATCGAGCGCGAGGTGGCGACCCTCAAGGCTCTGGTCGACGAGTTTTCTCATTTCGCGCGCTTTCCAGGGTCACGGCCCGTCTTGTCAGATTTGAACGCGATTGTGGGAAAGGCTTTGGAGGTTTTTGATGGGAGGCTTGACAGGATCACCGTCCGCTGTGACCTGGCAGCCAATTTGCCGTCTGTTCAGGCCGATCCCGAACAGATGAAGCGCGTGCTGATTAACCTGATCGACAACGCCGCCGAGGCTCTGGAGCGCTCCGTTATTCGAGAAATCTGGGTGCGGACGGCGTTTGACGCGGAGCGTGATGTGGTTGGAATCGTAGTGGCCGATAGCGGGCCTGGCATCCCCCCCGAGGCAAAAGAACGTCTGTTCTTTCCCTTTTTCTCGACGAAGCGCCGGGGTACGGGCTTGGGGCTGGCCATCGTCAGCCGCATCGTTTCCGAACACAACGGATCAATTCGAGTTGAGGAAAACCGCCCGCTCGGTACAAAGTTTATAATTGAACTGCCGGTGGAACACGCTCCGACCACGGCCACAAACTCGTAGAGGGTTTGGAACGCCAGGAAGATATCGATCGCTTCAATCATCACGGTGACGCGAGGGTGACAGCCAGCAGGGCACGCGGCTGAAAGAGAGATGAATTTGGAAAATTATTCGGTCCTCGTGGTCGACGACGAAGCAGGGATTCGGCAGTCGCTCACGGACGTCCTTCAAGACGAGGGCTATCGGGTCGCAGCCGTTGAAAGCGGTGAGGCCTGCCTGGATTTTCTTGCCAAGGAGAAGTGCGATGTCCTTTTGCTCGACGTCTGGCTTCCGGGCATTGATGGTCTTGAAACGCTTGAGCAGGTGCGCGCCCTGGAACATTCGCCGGTCGTGGTCATGATCTCCGGACACGGAACGATCGAGACTGCTGTGCGGGCCACCAAAAAGGGGGCCTTTGATTTTATTGAAAAACCACTTTCAATCGAAAAGACTCTTCTTACGCTGAAACACGCCATTGGAGAACTCAAATTATCCATCCAGAACCGGCAACTGCGCAAGGAACTCGAAGAGAAGTACCGCATCATCGGGGATAGCGTTCCGATGAAAGCGTTGCGGCAGCAGTTGGGCCTTGCGGCTCCGACCAATGGGCGTGTGCTGGTCTACGGGGAAAGCGGGACAGGAAAAGAACTGGTTGCCCACGCACTCCACCAGATGAGCCTGCGCTCGGAAGGGCCCTTCGTCGAAGTCAATTGCGCCGCCATTCCGGAGGAATTAATCGAAAGTGAATTATTTGGGCACGTCAAAGGTTCATTCACCGGAGCCGTCGAAGATAAAGTCGGAAAGTTCGAGCAGGCCGACGGCGGGACCCTTTTTTTGGACGAAATCGGCGATATGAGCCTGCGCACCCAGTCGAAGGTGCTCCGAGTGATCGAAGAGCAGCGGTTTTCTCCGCTGGGATCCAAGAAGGAGCTTCGGGTGGATGTGCGGGTTGTAGCTGCAACCAACAAGCATCTGGAGGACGAAATCCAAAAGGGAAATTTCCGCGAAGACCTGTTTTTCCGCCTCAACGTGATCCCATTCTACGTTCCGCCGCTGAGGGAGCATCCGGAAGATATCCCGGATTTGGTGAATTATTTTCTTGGGGCATTCGCCAGTGCTTATGGCCGGCGGCCAAAACATTTTTGTGAGCCGGCTTTGAAGGTTCTTCTGAACTATCGCTGGCCAGGGAACGTCCGGGAGCTTCGGAATCTGGTTGAACGGATGGTTATTATGGTTTCCGGTGAAGGCATCGAGCGCCGTCACCTTCCTCAGACGATTTCCAACCACTACGGGCGATCCGGAGCTTCCCGTGGTACAACGTCGGGATTCTCGACCCTTCACGAAGCGCGTGCAGCCTATGAGCGCGATTATATCGTCCGCAAGCTCGAAGAAAACCAGGGAAACGTCACCCGCGCAGCGGAAATTCTGGGGCTCGAACGCAGCCATCTCTATCGGAAAATGAAAGTTCTGGGGATTACTCCCAAAGAATGAGGGGATTCATTTCGCTTGCGCCAAAGTCATCATCGGCCGTTGTTTCTTCATCCTGGTGATGTCCGACCGGCTGGCAGATCGCTCCGCCCGCTACCTTTCACTGCGATAATCAAGAGCAGCAACGATGGCGCTGTCGTCCCGCCAGTTCGGTTCAACTCGAACAAAAAGATCGAGGAAGACTTGGGGCGGGAAAATCTTCTCGAGTTCCCGGCGTGCCTCGATGCCGATTTGCTTGATTCGACTCCCGCCTTCTCCAATGATGATCGGTTTCTGTGATTCTCTTTCAACCAGGATGGTGGCCTGAATTCGGGTCAAGGTTTGGGATTCTTCGAAGGCCTCAATCAGCACCGCACTGACGTAAGGCAGTTCCTGCCGCGTGTTGCGGATGACGCTTTCGCGAATGATCTCGCTTGCAAGGAAGCGCTCCGGCTGGTCCGTATAAATCTCAGGCGGAAAGTAGGGGGGCCCTTCCGGCAACCTACTGACGACGGCGTCGAGCACCTCCCCGACTCCCATCCCTTTCAGCGCTGATACGGGGAAAATTTCCTCGAACGTGTGCAGCTTGGAATATCGGTCGATCAACGGCAAGAGTGCAGTCTTCCGAATTCGGTCGATTTTGTTGAGCAGAAGGATCGTTCGAGGGGAGTACTCCGCCAGGAGTTGGAGAACGAATTCATCACCTTTGCCGAAGGGTACCGAAGCATCAGCAATCATCAGAGCCAGATTGCGCTCCTCAAGCGCCTCACGAACAAAGGCCATCATTTGTTCATTCAGCCGGCTGAGCGGCCGATGGATACCCGGAGTATCCATAAAGACGACCTGGGCGTCAGGACGGTGGACGATTCCAACAATACGGTTTCGCGTCGTCTGCGATAGGGGCGTCACAATCGAAACTTTCGCTCCGACAAAAGCGTTGATGAGCGTGCTCTTGCCTGCATTAGGCCGGCCGACGATCGCCACAAAGCCTGACCTGAACAATTTATTGAGTTTGGACATGGGCAGCCTGCGTGTGCGGGATAGGAGATGGAAGGGTGAAGCGTACTTTTAGGACCGTGCGGCGGTTGACTTCCAGGATCTCGATCATCATGCCGCTGGCATCCACTTTCTCACCGGCAGCGGGCATATGGCCCAGCCGCGCGAGAACCAGGCCTGCCACGGTGGAATAATCTCCACTCTCCAGTTCAACGTGCAATTGATCCGCAAGTTGAGCGAGTTCGGTGTGGCCTGCCACGACGTAGGTGTTGGGGGATTCTTTGACGATATCCCGGTCGTGGGGCTCAACCTCATCGCGAATTTCACCCACGAGTTCTTCAACAAGATCTTCGATTGTGGCTAGACCCGAAACACTGCCGTATTCGTCAATCACAATCGCCAATTGCAGGGTCGTTTCCTGCAAGTCCTTCAGAAGGTCGCGAATCGGTTTTGTCTCCGGCACGAAGCGAACGGGCTTCACAAGCGAACGCAACGTCACGCTTGCCTGCTCATCGGGCGGCAGTTCCGCCAAGTCGCGAATGCTGACCACTCCTTCGATGTGGTCAAGTTCCTTGGAGTAGACGGGGTAACGCGTATAGCGGCGGTCACGGAACAGGTTGCGCAGTTCTTCCACCGGCATGTCAACTTCGATCGCGGCGATTTCCGGCCGCGGGGTCATCACTTCCCGAACGACTTTATCTCCGAATTCTATAACAGACTGCAGCATCTCTCGCTCAACCTGGGTGATCAGTCCCGACTCCTCCCCTGCTTCAATCAACTCCTTCAAGCCTTTTTCCGATTTCGGAGCCTCCTCCTCACTTTCAGGAGATTCGAGGAGCCGGGCAATAGTGGTTGAAATCAGAATGGGGAAAGTCACGGGCAGCGCCAGATAAACCGTGGCCCGAAGGAGGGGTAACCAGTTGCGAAGGATGGCCTCCGGTTCGTCGTGGCGTGCGACCAGGATAAAGGGTATGAGCTGGTCGAAAATCATGATGGTGGCAAGCACCAGGACCAGCGAAGCGCTGAGATCCTCCCACAATCGGCCGCGGTCGCGAAGGACAAAGAGTCCCGTCAGCCCCACGGCATAGAGCGCCATCGCCACACCGTGCAAGGCTGAAATCGATACACCCACGCGCTCACGGTCTGCCCGGATCCGGCGGACGTCGTCGGCCTGAAACAGCGCTCGCGCCCCCATCGGCGTCAACCGGCGCATCAGGAGCCGCAGATAGGAAGCAACGGAGCCTGCTATGACAAGCAGACCCAGCACGAAGACCCAAAGGATGTTGGTTATCATAGCGCTAATCTGAGCGCTGGAAGGATCCAGCCTGCTGGTCGCCGCATGCTCCAGCAGACAGGCCCAGACGCTCACGTAAGGACAATTCCAACGCCATCATTTCTCCCTGGTCCTTCTCGTGATCGTAGCCGAGCAAATGAAGAGCCCCATGAAGAATCAACCAGCGGATTTCCGCCTCCGTCGAGTGGCCTTCCACCCGGGCGTTATGCTCCGCCGTATCCACCGAAATCACAATGTCACCCAAAAAATTAAGAAATTCGCCGGCGTCGAGGAGTTCCAAGCCGCCTTCTTCTTCGGCCTGCCACGCAAAGGATAAGACGTCGGTCGGCGCCGGCTTGCCGCGGTAGAGCGAATTCATCCGGGAGATTTCATCGTCATTCACAAAACAAACGTTGAAGTCTTTCCGGCCCATCTTCAACACGCTTCGTACTCGGCGCACATACGTCCGCAAGGCCGCCAAGTCCAGGTCGATTTGTCTTTGCCGGTTGAGAATCACAATCACGCCGCCCAACGCCGGAATGCGGTTATAAATCACAGCCAGGATTCCTTCCCTGGCCCTAGGAGTTCTTTCGAGCATTTTCGGATGCGCGGGACTGATCGAAGGCTTCGTAGGCCCGGATAATTCGTTGCACCAGTTGATGCCGCACCACGTCGCGTTCGGTAAAATAAGCAAAGGCGATTCCCAGGACCTTGCTGACCACATCGACTGCTTCCATTAGCCCTGAGCGGCGGCCTTCCGGCAAATCCACCTGGGTGACGTCACCCGTGATGACCGCCTTGGAGTTGAACCCGAGCCGCGTGAGAAACATTTTCATCTGCTCGCTGGTGGTGTTTTGGGCTTCATCGAGGATGACAAACGCATCGTTCAGCGTCCGGCCCCGCATGAAGGCAATCGGCGCAATTTCAATGGTCCCTTTCTCAATCAGCCGCTCGGTGCGTTCGGGGTCCAACACATCGTAGAGAGCGTCATAAAGCGGGCGCAGATAGGGATCAACTTTTTCCTGCAACGTTCCCGGCAGGAAGCCCAGCCGTTCCCCAGCCTCCACGGCGGGACGCGCCAGGATGATGCGGTTCACGGCGCGCGATAACAAGGCATCGACAGCCATGGCCACGGCCAGATAGGTCTTGCCCGTGCCCGAAGGTCCTATGCCAAACACCATGTCGTGCCGCTTGATAGCGTCCACATAAAGCCGCTGGTTCAGGCTTTTGGGAGCAATCGATTTCTTGCCGAAAGTTCGCGGACGGCCGGCTTCCGCTAGACCTTTCAGCGTGATCGTAGGATCTTCGGCAACAATTTTCAGAAAGGTGTGGACTTCGTTATCTTCGAAGTGTACGCCGCTATCGACGAGTTCAACATACTCCTCAATCAGGCGTTGTGCTCGCGCGACGTTCAGTTCCCCGCCCTCGATTTCCAGGGTCTGGTCCGTCAAGTGAGTGGAGACTTGCAGGCATTGTTCCAGCAACTTGAGGTTAGCGTCGTAACTGCCAAAAAGCTGTTCTAAGCCCCGTTCGACCTTGACACTTGCCTTCATAAAATGGAGTTCAGTACTCTCCTGCGCCCCCCCCAATTAAATCGAGTAGCACCTACGCGCGGTTATTCGGTTGGAAGATATCACAGTGGCGATATGAGGTAACTCTTCTTTTCGCTTACATTTTGAGCATAGCGGAAAGGAATGCGCAAGTCAACGGCGGCACCGCCCGGCCGCGCTCTCAGCCTCCGGCGCCGCTCAAGCAAGTAGCGCGTCTTTAGATCCGCGGGTTTGGGGTTTGAGGGGCGGCGGCAGTAGCCCGCGAAAAACTTAGGCCACAGGTAGATCAGTAGGAGTCCATCGGAGCGCGGGAACGCCCGCCGCATTTCGGCCCGCACTCCGCGCACCCGCCAGGCTTTATATTACTATCGTCCGGCATTCGTCACCTCCCAGAGGCCCAACTTCTGCAGCTCGGATTTGAGGGCCTCCTCTTCGTCCTTTACTACGGCCTGCCATTTTATCCATCTATCCAGTTGACCTGCTCCCCAAAAACTGTACCAAAGTCAGATATGATTTTGGGACAAAAGGGAGGCAAGGCGATGCCGTGGCTGGCGCAGAGCGAAGCTCTGCGGTGTTGAAGCACGACAACTGGCCAAACGCAGAGCTAGCGCTCTGCGCCAGCCGGCCGGCTTCAGTGCGTACCCTCTTTTACTGCGGGCTTCGGCTGGTTAACCGGAGCCTTGGGCATGCTCGCCGGGCGTCGCGCCGATGGCCCGGCAAGCAACAGGACCTCCTGCTGCAGGATTTTAATGTTTGCCTTCGCGATGTGGAGATCGACTTCGGTTGTATCAAGCTTCATCTCCAGGTCCGCTTTGGCGGCGTCGAGATCAACTTTGGCTTGCTTAAGGTCATACCCCAGGTTCCGGATTTCTGATTCATGAGTGTCGTTGGTTATCTTCAGGAGCTGGAGTTTGTCCTTAAGATCCTTGTTGCTTTTCTCCAGGTTTTCAATTGCGTTTTGCTCGTCGCTTTTTACCCCTACACTGTCATATTCTCGCAGTTCCTGGTAGGAGTCGGGAATCATCCCGCGATAATGTTGGGCACAGAGAGGCACGACTCCCGCCGCGGCGAGGAAGAGAAAAAGACCAGAGAGAAGAAACTTCGCTAAGATTTTCACGAGCTATTCCTCCTTGAACATTTGGGGGTGTTGGATAACGCTTTGTTCGTCTAGTGCTGGTGGCGGGCCTCACGGTACTAGGGCCGAAACAATCAGCCAACGACAGGATTGAGAGTTCATGGTGTCACTCTTTCTGGGCTCCCCTACCGCGCAGGTTGCTCGCCGGGCTGTTTCTTTTCTTTATTCTAGGCTAGTATACTGCAACTAGCGCTGTGCGATGACTCCACACTCGCGCAAGCACCCGAAGATGTCCAGCAGGTAGCCACGGCACGGGTTTTGTGCCGTGGGCTAAATTCTATCGCTCCTCCGGAGCTTGCGTCAGATGCCAGGCTAAAGCCCAGCGCTACAAGATTTCTGGCGGGATAAACCCGCCGCTACGAAATCAGTATTCCACTTTGACAAGGCAAAGCCCGCGCGCCGGCGCCGTGGGACCTGCCCGGCCGCGATCGCGCGCCGCCAGGATCGGAACGAGATCGTCGGGCGAAAGCTTCCCCGTCCCAACCTCGATGAGCGTTCCCACAATATTGCGCACCATATGATGTAAAAACCCGCTGCCACTAACCTCGTATACGAGCAGCGACAGATCTCTGCGCTCGACGAGGCGCGATGCGAAGATCCGCCGGACGTTCGAGACCTCTTGCTCCGCGTTGCGGCCTCCGCTTGTGCCGTGGTCGGCTCCAGCAAAGGAAGTGAAGTCATGTTCTCCCTCGAACCTCCGAGCCGCTTTCGCCATTTGCGGGCGATTGAGCGCATAGGGATAATGATGAACGAATCGCCAAAGGAAAGGCGGGCAAACAGGGCTCTGCAGGATGCGATACCGGTAGGTTTTTGAATGCGCATCATACCGCGCGTGAAATTCGCCATGAACCTCTTGCGCCCTTCTGACGCGCACCGACGGTGGCAGAAGGTTGTTAAGGGCAATCCTTAGACTCTTGCACGGGATACGGCACGCCGTCTGAAAATTTGCGACCTGGCCGGCGGCATGGACCCCGGCATCGGTACGCCCGGATCCATAGATCTGGACGGGTTTCCCCACGATCTTCGCAATGCGTGTTTCCAAAATCTCCTGAACCGTGGCTACCCCAGGCTGGCGTTGCCAGCCGTGGTAGTCGGTTCCGTCATAAGCGATTACGAGTCGAATATTTCTCATCGTCATCCGGCATATTGTTCCGATATTTGAAAACGAAAGCCCCAAGTCTTGGAAGTAACCTCCAAAATTCTGGTCGCGCTTTGGCCTATGCGGCCACTCGATTATATGGGCCCGGGGCGTTACCTTGAAATCGGCTTATCGAGAATCCATTGCCAGCCGCCTGCGATAAATGGCAGCTTGGCGCATTTACCAAAGGCAGACAAAAGCTGCCGCTGAAACACCAAATCGCCCGCGTCGGGGGCCGCAATCAACAAGGATGAGCGCCCTCGACTCGATCATCGCGTGCGTTCCGGCAAATGAGCCTTATCGCCCCCTCCATGAAACCGAACAACTAAGAACTTCGTATGTATCCTCGTTGGGCGTAAAATGACAGAGATTCCATTGTGGAGGAAGAAGGGACGAGATGAAACGCAAAAAACTGCATTGGGTCGTTGGACTCACGATTCTGGGGGTGGCGTTGGCGGCGGAGGTCTCACCGGGACGGCTCCAGGCTCAGCAGGCCGGCTCCCATCAGCCAGCATCTGCAAACCACGGCTTTGATTACGAGGGCGGCAGCTCGCTGTTCAAAGCTTATTCATACCCGTACGTGCCGCCACCGACGCTGGCCAACTCCCCCCAAATCAACCAACTGGTCCAAGGCAATAAGATCGAGCTTTCACTCGACAACGCCCTTGAACTCGCCCTTCAGAATAACCTGGATATCGCCATCGCACGTTACCAGCTTCCGCTTGCCCGGCTGGACATCCTCCGCACGAAAAGCGGCGGCGCCACGCGCGGCGTTCAGGGATCTGTGATTTCGAACGCGCTATTTACGGGCGCCCTCGGCGCAGGCATCAGCGGTTTTGCAGGCGGCGGTTCAACGGGCGGCGGCGGCTTTGCGGGCGGCGGCGTGGTGAGCACAGGTTTTGTCGGTTGCTGCGATTCGGTTGCGGGATTCAGCATGGGTCTGAATAACAATGAGACACCCTTGAATTACACATCGCTCCTTGGGATCCCCGTCGAGGGCAGTCACACGGCCAACTACTCGGCGTTCTTCGGGAAGGGCTTCCTGACAGGCACCAGCTTCTCGACAGCAGTAACCGGCACGCGAAACAGCACCTCGTCACTCAGTTCGTTGTTCAATCCCTCGATTCCCACCACCCTGACCGTGGGTCTCAACCAGCATCTGCTCAAGGGATTCGGACGCCGTTCCAACGCCGTCTTCATCCGTATTGCAAGGAATGACCTGAACGTTGCGGACAGTGTCTTCCGCCAGCAGGTGATTAACACCGTTTCTCAGGTGCTCAACTCCTACTATACCCTGCTGGCCGACAGAGATCAGGTGCGGGTGGCGCAATCCGCCGTCGGGTACTCCCAGAAGCTTGTGAGCGACGACCAGAAACAGGTCCAGATCGGCACGCTGGCTCCTCTTGACGTGGTGCAGGCTGAATCCGAGCTTGCCACCGACCAGCAGAACTTGATTGTGGCGGAAACCACGTACCTGCAACAGCAGGAAGTCCTCAAGACCATGATTACGAAAAAGGTCACCCCTGAACTCGCCAGCTCCAGCGTCGACCCGACTGACTCGCTGCCCCAGCCCCAACCCAACGACATTCCCCCGCTCGATGAAGCCTTAAAGTTGGCTCTCGCAAATCGCCCTGAAATCCAGCAGGCCGATTTGAATCTGCGCAATCAGTACTACGTCATCCAATCCAACCGCAGCGGGCTGCTGCCATCTCTCGATGCCTTTGCCACCTACCAGTCAAACGGGCTTTCGGGCCTTCAGTTGGTTCGCGATCAATCCGGGAATCTTATCGGCACCGCGCCCGGAGGGTTGGGGAATTCACTCTCACAAATCTTTGGCGGAAAGTATCCGAGCTATTCCGTTGGACTCACTCTCAGCGTTCCCCTGCGCAACCGCGCCCAACAGGCGAACGCTGCGCAAGCCCTCGTCGAACAACACGAGATGGAAACTTCACTTCAGCGTGAAAAGAACCAGATTGAGCAGGATGTCCGCAACGCCGAAATCGCCGTCACGCAGGCCAAAGCGCAGATTAACGCTGCCAATAAGGCAAGAGTTTACGCCCAGCAAGCCCTCGATGCTGAAATCAAGAAATTGCGGCAGGGAGTGTCCACCACATTGAACGTTATCCTAATGCAGCGGAATTTGGTGACCGCCGAGGGCAATGAGGCGAAGGCCCGGCAGACGTACGCGCAAGCACTGGTTCAGCTTGGGCAAGCCACAGGAACCGTTTTGGATATGCACCACATCGTCTTGGCGAACTCCCAGGACGGCCGGTACACCCGACAGATGAACATTCCAGGAACCCCAACAACGGACCACTAGTGTAATGCGTCATAAATAGATTTACTTATGTTCGGTCTTCGGATATCCTGTTGCGCATGAGCCGAAGAGCCGCACCGATTTTGCTTTCCGGGCAGGAGCGGGCCACCTTGCAGAGGCTGGC